>Ga0214921_10009504_pt1 | contig 12292 bp, 6 predicted proteins | sample LL1505_MetaG_FD_177992 | JGI IMG/M metagenome (GOLD analysis project Ga0214921, IMG submission 177992) | Freshwater microbial communities from Lake Lanier, Atlanta, Georgia, United States - LL-1505 | ecosystem: Environmental > Aquatic > Freshwater > Lake | place: USA: Georgia | collected 2015-05-28 | reverse complement strand
ACAACCAAGTTATTTATTGAAATGGTTTTTGGATGGATGCAATGGCGATCAATTGTTGTCAAATGTTTATGTTGCTCTTGTTGGAGAACCTATTGTTACTAATTTCACTTATAGTCAACATTCCTGTTCTATCTTAACTGCTACTATTTGGGGTAAGGATAATACAGATACATTTGTTCAGTTACCCACTGAACCTATTGATATTGATCCTTTCTTTAGACAGAATGGTGTTGTTGTCAATCTATTAGATGGACAATCTGGAAGCAATGGTCAAGCCAATATCTCCGTTCAGTTCCCAAGTAATGTTCCTGTTGATTCTCCTTCCTACAAGATTCAATTAACCAATTCATTAGGTACAAATCAATCTTTCACTGCAAAGTCCTATGTTTATTCAACACCTGGAACAGAACTTGATGCATATGCCAATAATGGATTCATCTATAATGACTTCTATAATACCTTGATGGTTAACGAACCTTTACTTACAACAGTAGTTGATCGTGTTGATGGTAATGTAACAATCACTATTAAGGATAATGCTAATACTATATTAGCAGTTGTTACACACCCTGATACATATATCTTTAATTATAATATTGTATCTGCTCTTGTACCTCTTATGCAAGTAGATTATACTGTTGGAACAAATTCTACTGTGTCTAACCGTGTTTTAGCCTTTGATGGAACTATTTCTATCTTAGACGGTGTTACATATAACTTTAATACATCAAATGCTGTAGTAAATGCTAATGAAACTTTTGCACTTGTTACTGATAGTTTTGATTTGAAACATGTCGATGATGTTGCATATCCATACAATAACTATTCTACTACACAGAAATTCGACTGTTGCAATATACAAGTTCCACTTGTATGTAGTGCAGATGTTAATACAAACTATGCTCGTAGTGTTACATTCTCTCAATTAAGAGGTTATCAATATGTGAATGGTGGAGACGAAATTTCTATTTTGAGAACTACTACTACTGCTTCATTCAATTTAAGCATAGATACTAATGGAAACCTTGCGACAGAAGCTATTACGAACATATATAATGGGTTAGCTTATCAATTGAATAATCTTGATGATGGTGATTCAAACACATATTCTCTAGGACTTTACTTGGATTTTGAAAAATCTATGTTAACATCAGAGGATCCACTATCTTATCAAATCTATCTTTCTGTTGCTAATTTTACTTTATATGTTAATGGTACCCAAGTAGAAACTAATTATTTGACACAGAACCAGAACTTGCTTTCTCCATATTTCAATGGTCTACAGCCTGCTTCTATTTATGCTGAAACAGATTATACTTTATCTGTTACATATAATGTGCCTGATTTGATTATTAATTCATATGATTCAAGTGATTATTATAGATATATTGGTGATCCATTGAATGTAACTTCATGGGAACATTTTGCTGATGTTTCTTTCAATACATTATTGAATGGATATTTGGTTATTCCTGGATTTCAAATTCAACAAAATACTTTGGTCAATGTATTTTACACTGGATCTACTTCTTATTTTGTTATTGCTCCTCCTGCAGTAACTGTATACGGTTATACTGATTTCAGTGATGGTTCAATTACATCATTTCCTATTGAAGAACATGGACATAATGGCTTGGCTGTTTTCCACGTTAATCATGATGTGAATGAATATACTATTAGTCCTAACTATTTGTTATATACATCAATAACCTTTTATGAAGAAACATTTAAACCATATTCGGAATATACTAGTCCACTTAATGAAGATACAGAGGATATGACTTACAATAAGTATTTTAGATTAGAAGGTAACTACGCAACAGTAAAACTTTACTTGAATGGTAATGATTATAGTGGACCAAATACCCCAGCTACTGTAGATGCTGCAACTGATCCAATTGATACTCTATTTACATCACAGATTTTATCACAATTAGCTGATAATAGTCCACATGATGGAGATAATGTGAATGTTACTAATGAAAATTATATAAATTATGTTCACTATAATCAATACTTACCTTCTGCTCAACAATATAATGCAACTGCTAATATTTTCTTCGAATTAGGTAACTATTTTACACCACAAACAACCGTCTATCTTCGTCTTGCTGTAAATACAGGAGCATCTGTTTCATTTTATCAATCAAATTTACTTTTTGATTCAAGTGGAACATCGGGATCTTATTACTTAGTACTTGACCGTTTTGATACAAATGCAGTGACAAATTACAACCAGATCATACAAGGAGGTCGTGTGAATGAATTAGTTTTCCCTATTTCTACACACTCTACAAAACAATTCCTTATTGAAAACAATGATATCATTGATAACAATGGTAACTTAAGCAATGTAGATGCTATTCTACAAACAATTCAATATACAGATATATCGAATGCTTCTTGGGTAACTGATAATAGTTTCACACTTCAATATCTAGGTATTACATTATCTGCTATCACACAACAAGGAATCACTAATGTAAACAATGTGTTAACCTATTCTTCAGGAGCTTCTCTTGATTCCAAGGCAATATATGTTTATTTACCAGATATCATACAGGTTAGAAATATTCTTGGAAATACGATCTATCGTGTTACTAATACTGGAAATGTTCATGCTCCTCGTATTACCACATCGAATGTTTCACTCTTTGTCGCTCCTAATGTTGGTCCATCGACAAATAATATTGTTGGTGCTATGGATATTCAATCGATATTTACTCAAAATTCTTTAATAAACGCTGAACCTCTTCTCCCATTTTAACCATTGAAAAATTAGAATACATATTTATTTGATATTTATACTCAATAAATAAATATCAAACCAAACGTAACAATAAAGGCGCCTTATATTTTTTTGCAAGACTAACTGATGAAATCCCGCTATTTATCATAAAAGTATTTTCTAGTAATCCAACTACACCAGTATCGAGTGATAATCCTAAGTCTAGTTTAATATCAATTCCCCCAGAAATATAAATAAGATCCCCGCCTATAAATCCCCGTCCTATATTAGGTTCTCCATAACGGTTTCCAAAAAAATTGAGATTATTTATCCGCATGAGAATTTCACCAATATTATGAATTTCAATATAACCATTCAATCCCTGTTGGACTTCCCCTGAAAAAGGACAAATAGATACTTCTTTAAGAAGAGACCATAGAGAACCTCGATCAAAAATTCCACCACCAATAGCAACTTGACTATCATTTGTAAATATCGATGACCCGCGAATAGAGAACCCGAAAAAATCGCAAATATATTTTTGATAATCAATATAGATAGAATCTAGAGAACCAACCGATATAATCGAGTCTTTTTCTACTAATCCCGATAATAATTGTTCAGGACTAATTGTAATCGAATCTTTAAAAAATTTCCCAGAAACCGAATTATATCCCCCTAATAAATGATTAATATTTTCCGCTGGAAATAGAATTTGTATAGCATTGGTCATATCATATTTTCCAATATTTTGTACAGCCGATAAACTAACCGAATATGAATCCTTTATGACAAACCCGCCAGATCCCTGTATAGCATAATGAGAACCTTCATATAGTTTTTTGGGATTTTTCTGATAAATATTATAGATTTTTTTAGATCCCGACATATATATTCTTAAGGTAAAACCTTATATAAATATATAGTAATTCATATTAATAGAAATGGAAGCATCCCTCGATTTGAATATTAATAATTATACGTTTACTGAATTAGAACGCTTTTTACAACTACATAATAAACCGAAATATACTTATGAAGATGTCGAAATAAAAGAATACCAAATTAGAGAACAGCTTTTAAAAAGCGGTCATATTAATAAACGCTTTCAAAAACAATTAATCGATTTCTTAGAAACTGCTAAACGCTGGATATCAGTAGCAAAATTTAATAAAAATTTGGAGAACCCTACGACCATCCCTAAAAATCAGCGATTAGACCCTTTGTATGATACACCCTATAGTGAGGTTCTCCCTACAAGTAGAATCGATAATATTATACAGAGACCAGAAACCCAATTTATTCATTCAAAACCGGAGGAATTTTTTCCGGGTTCTCTAAATCCATTAAATACAAGGGTATTGACAAAATGTTTGAATATTGATACTCGATTTCGAGAGAACCCCTATTCTACACAGAGTTCGGATTTTCTCTTACAACTCCCATTTAAATTGAATAAAGTAGTTTCGATGCAATTAGCGGCAATCGAATTACCGATTTCATTCTATGGAATTTCGCAAGTCTATGGAAATAATCAGTTTGAAATTATACTTATACAGAATGAGGGTTGTGATTGTGATGGATATTCGAAAATAATCACAGTTCCTGATGGTAATTATAATGCAGCGGATTTAATCAATCAAATTAATACTCTTTTACATGCAGATGGTGATCTATTTACCAGTATCCAATTCTCTTTAGATATATCGGAATCAGGATCAGGAACTGGAAAAGTGATTGTAGAAACGATTGAAGGATCTTGTCAGACAGCAATTGCGGAAATACAGTTGAATTTCAGTATACTTCCCGAGAACTGTAATAGGGGTGCGAATGATCAAACGCATATAGGATTGAATCTAGGATTTCAAAAACCGTTTTACGAAGGTTTTACAGAATATATATCGGATACTCTTATTGAACCGGCTACTATAAGATATATATATTTAGCTATTGACGATTTTAATAATAGTTCGAATAATCATTTTCTATCGGCTTTCCAGAGAACCGTTTTACAACCGCATATTTTAGCCCGGATTTCTTTAAAAGGGAACTATTTTAGCCTAGTTATGGAGAATGATTTTTCTATAGTATCAGAACCGCGGAAATATTTCGGTCCAGTAGATATCCAGAGACTACAAATACGTCTCTTAGATGAATATGGTCGGGTTCTCCAAATGAATAATGCAAATTTCTCTTTCTGTTTGAATTTTAAAACTTTATATGATTTATAAAACTAAGTATATATATAGAAATGTCACAAAACGATTATATTACATATAAGAGAACTCAAATGATATGGAAAAATGGGAAATTACCTACAACATTAGAACCAAGTCAATATGAATCATTTAAAGACTATGCTTTAGAAAATACGGTGATAAATACCAAGATTTCTTATAGCCAATTACAACCGGTAAATACCCAGAATGTTTATAATATGGAAGTCAAACAAGCAAATTATTGTACTCCTTTTCCAATTTGTAATAATACGAACCAGAGAACCAATCGTATATTATTGAACCCTGTAAAAACACATCCTACAAAAAGATATCAAAAGATTCAAACAGTATATTGCTGTAATTGTACAACGGGTCGCAATTGCTATTGTAATAAGAAAATATGTAGATCAAAGACAATGCAAATCTGTAAGACATGTCATCAATAAATATTATTTTTCAATAAGATAAATAATATTTTACTCTTTATAATACGTTTATGACAAAGCTATGATTTTATTAACCCTTCAGGGTGGTCACTAAAAACTATAGTCTTATTTTTCATACCGATTTTCTGTAAAGGGTTAAATATTTGCATAAACCCAACCAGTCAAAATAAATTTGTCGCTGGATAATGGAATCTTTCCACAATGAGGATAACTCCAAGTGGCGGGAAATAATACTAATTTACCAGTACTAGGTTTTACAGCATATTTACCAGAAAATACTGTTTCACCACCTTCAACCACATCGTTTAAATACCATAAAAAAGTAATAATTCTTGATTGTTTTTTATCTAAATCAATACGTGCGTCATTGTGATATATATATTTACCATTATATTTGTTATATTTTTGAATCATAAATGTATATATTTCTGTAACTGAACTATTTGAAAAATATTTAAATTTTGAATTAGTTTGTTGATCTATATTTAAATAATCGCTTTTATTATTAAGTTTTTCAATATAATTATTCAAATTTTCTATTAATTCTTTATGAATAGCTCGTTTAATTTTAATCCATTTATTATCATTAGTAATAATTAAATCCATTGTATCTTTTATATTTTTATCAACACCTCCCATAGTTATACCTTCATATTTTTTTTCATCTAAATTATATAATTGAATAATTTCATCACATAATGGTTTAGATAATGAATTATTATTAATATAAATATAATCACAATATACATCAGTATTTTTTGTATTTTCATCAATGATTGTATAATTCATAATAATATATAAGTGTTTTGAATATTTTTATATATTTTTTACTGTAATGAATTGAATTGTTCTATAATATCAAAAAATACAACTAATACATATCTTTCTCCTTTTGTAATATCATGACTACCATGATTTATAAATCCTGAATGAACTAAAACATCACCAGGATTTAAATAATAAGTCAATCCATCATCAAAATATGTACCTCCTCCTTCGTAATCATTTATATCACTAAGCATAATATTAAATGATAAATTTGTACCATCTTTATGACTATTTAATGATGTTTGTGTTTGTATTTCATATTTTACTATAAACATATCTTTAATATCTGCAATGTAATTTTCTGAAATGCAATATGATTTAAATATTTTTTTAAATAAATTAGTAAATGCATAAAGACAGTATTTTGATACATTATTTAATACTTGTAAAGGAATATCAACTGTAGAATAGTTGTTATGTCTACAAAAATTCCATCCATTTTTATTTACAAACAAATTTACTTCAAAAAGTATCCATTTACACACATCATGTGAAAAAAAGTTTTCATAAACAAAACGTTGTAAAAAACGATTATTATATTGAATATTTTCTGATGAAATATTTTCCAAATCTTTTATAATAAGTGTGGATTGTAATTTTGGTTGATTATATTCATAATTATTAATTGATTTATCAAAAATATCAATATAATATTTTTTATTAGTTAATCCTTCTAGTATTTCTTTTTTAAATAAATCACAAATAGATATATCATTCTTATATAATAATTTATTAAATAGAGAATCATTTAATTTTTTATTAGCATCAATAGAATATTTTTCATTTATTTTAGATATATTTATTAATATGGTTGTTTTATTATAGATTTTATTTGATACATTTAAAGATGATTCATAAAAATCAATATTTTTAGGTTTATGTTTCCATATATTTATTGCTATAATGAATCTTTCATTCATATTATCAGTGTGAGAAACTTCATTTAATTTAATTTCACCATGATATTTACTTCCATCAAATACAACCTGTGTATTTTTTTTAGGAAATATTATTTTAATATTATTTTCTTTATCAAACGATTTATACTTATATTTTTCAATATCAATGTTTGTAAATATTGTTGGATATGAATGATCATTTAGATATGTTATAATAGATTTTGTAGGATATATATAATTATTATTTATTTCTCTTTCATCTTCGTCACAATCTATATGTATATTATTTAATAAAGGCGTAGTTTTAATCCAAAATTCTATAAAATAATCATGTATATTATTTGATGGATCTTTATTACAATTTAAATGAAATATAGCAGTATCAAATATAAATTTTTCTAAAATATCATATTGATTTATATCAAGGTTCAATAAATAACGATTATTAATATTGTAATTCAAATTATTGGAAATTTTAATATATTCCTGTTGGGTAAACGCATATTTTGATTCTTCTGTAATTGAGTTTAATACTTCTTTATTAATATTTATACCATTACATAATGAAAATACACAATCTGTATCACCCTGCTCACTGATAACTGCTCCCTTCAGGGGTGTTTCTAATTTACAAAGATGTAAAATTTTTTCTGTAAAATCAGTGTCTATATTAAAATAATTTTCCATAATATAATTACTTATAAAAATCTATATATTGTTTCTATAATAATATATCATAAAATATATAATGACAACATATAGAGTAGATGGGATAAATGTAACTGAATTAATTTATGGACCTGGACAGACTGGTGCAATTGATGTTTCAAATGGTTTTAAAAACTTTCCTACCGGTTATAAAGATCCAAGTAATAATAGATTTATAGCACAATGTGATAATTTTGGATTTACAATTAATAATACTGATGTTGGATCTTTATATAAAAGTGTTCAAATTGATGTTTCTAATTCAACAACCATTAATATAAGTAATATCCCATATAGAAAGTTTAAACATGTATCGTCGTTATTATATGGTGGTGGAGGTGGAGGTGGAGGGGGTGGTGGACAGGGATGGAATGGTAATAGTACTTCAGATGGTAGACCAGGTGCAATGGGTGGATGGGGTGGATTCTCATGGATTAGAAAAACTCCTATAACACAATTTCAATCTTTAATATGTAATATAGGTAATGGTGGTACTGGAGGTGCTGGAGGAAATGACTCAAGCAAACCGTTAGGTCAATCTAGAGCAGGTAATGATGGTGGTACTGGTAATAACGGAGGACCCACAGATTTATCAGGTATACTTATTGGAAGTAATAGTGTACTTGGCATACATACTGCAAATGGTGGTACAGGAGGGGGTGGAGGGGCGGGTGGTGAGAGGGGCACAATAACTAATCCTGGAATAGATGGAAGTAATAATATTATTGATTTATCTGGGGTTTCACAAGGTGGTGGAACTTCACGAACTGATACTCTAGCTAATCTATATAGACCAATAAATGACGGAGCGCCTGGTAATGGTGGACCAGAAAACGTAGCTGGAAATGCAGGTGAAAAAGGGTATGCATGGTTATGGTTTACATACGAAAAAAATTAATAAATATATATGAATTATTGTTACATATTTAATATTTCCATTGTTGATTAATATATGAAATCATATATTGTGATTACTTATATAAAGTAACATTATATACCTTTTAATATTTCAAATACCGACTTAGAGGGTCTCTTAGTCACGCACACGAAGCGAAGCGGTGATTTTAATTAGATCACTGTACTAAGAAGCGATTTGTATCCGATATATTGGCGATTGAAATATGTAAAAGCATTCTATTTATATATATGTATTATTTGACATTTATATAAATTATTAAAATAATTAATCTTTATGCCATATATAAACTTACATAATTATTTTTCTATTCGATCTATACGTTCTTTTATTTCTCGATTTTCCTTCTTTAAATCTTGGATCTCTTTTACGAGAAGAGCAATAAACCCATTATAGTTCAAACTTTGCATATTCTCACCATCTTTCTTTCCATTGACTAAAAATGGTATTTCCTCTTGAACTTCGTGCGCTAAGAAACCTAGATCCTGTTTTTGAGAACTCTTAAAAATATAATACACCGGTTTTAATAAATCTATGGAAAACGATGTATCTGAAATAGCAACAATATTTTCTTTAAGACGATAATCTGAAAGGGCATTATATGAATTTGCTTGAATATCACCACTAACATCTAACATTGTAACCGGTGTCGATTTACCGATACCGACATATCCTGTTGTAAAAGTATCTAATTTACTTATTGATAAATTTTGAATAAACATTGTATTAAGATTATTTCCAGTTGTAACCGGTGATGCATATATATATAAATTTATAGAACCTGATCTATTTTCAGGTATAGTAATATTTGCAATATAAGTAGTAGATGCTAAGGATAATGGTATAGAAGTATAAAGAGGGTTTGAAAAATTGTAACCTAATCCAAAATATAGATTATTAGATATACCAACCTGATTAGTAGAACACTGTATGACAACCCTTATAGAAATACCTCTAATTAGATTTGGATCAGTAATAGTAAGTGATGAATAACTAGAATTTAAAGTCATTTGAATGTTTGATCCGTCATAGGTAGATCGAATAGGAGTTACAATATTAATAACATTAGATGATGATAAATCATTCGTTGAAATATTAGAAATAGTATTATAAGTTGTTTTAAATGAATTATTTATACTACTAACAGAATCACAAATAGATTTAATAACAATATTATTATCAGGTGGTGGATTAGATGAAATATCGGAAAAAGGATAGATAATATTATTACTAGTTTTTCCTGTGATAGATAGATTGAAATAACCGTTTGAATTATTCCCGTCTTTATTTGTCAATAAATAAATACTATATTTTGGACCTATACCTACACCATTTGAAGTATCTATAATAGAATTTAACGAATAATTTTTAGGTTGATAAAATGAAAAATTAACTTGATTATAGAGAGAATAAGTTATAGGTGTATAACTAAATAATTGATAACCTTTATAAATTTGGAAATTGGATGATTTTATAATATTTAAATTGTTTTGTGGAGTATAAAAATGAACTCTTGTATTAGCAGGAACATTTAATGAAAAATCTAATGTCATATTTGAAGTTGTATATGTTCTAACACGTATAGATGATTTGAAATATGCAGGTATACTTTCTATTGAAATAAATTGACCAGGCGTAATAGTACCAGAAACTGAAGATATAGCTATAGATGTCCCTGATGTATAGTTTCCTGTGTTTGTAATAGTAGCAGAAGCAGAAGATACATCAATATAAGTAAACGATTCATTTATTTTAACACGATAACGACATAAACTATTATCCACTAGATAATCTCCGGAAGCAGAAAGTGTAAACCCATCACGTCTACCCAATGTATTACCACCAAAAGTCATAATATCATTTTTAATATCTCCTGTAATATTAAAATTTTGATAGTTACTATTTATAAGTGGAATAGAAATATTAGATCCATCCACAATATAATAAGGTACTCTTTCACCAGATACTCCAAATCTAGAAAGCGCAGTAAGATTTAAACCACTTAAATTAGAAGATGGATCAATTACATATTTATTATTACTAAGTTCATTTAAAAAAATACAGGATGTATCACGTATATTAAAACTAGCATCGGTTGTATTTACAATAAAATTATTTATGCTAGGATCAATATTTGTGTAAACAAAATAATATGTATCGCCGATTCTATGAATACCTCCGGAAATATTAGTGAATATTGGTGGATTAATCAAACCTGGATTTGTTGAATTAGATAAACCATATACTCTTGGATTGTTATTAAGGTTACCATTATTTATTGTTCCATCTAAAATAATATCGCCATTGCTATTATCAGTAATAAAATGTGATGATGTTAAATTAGATTTATTTGTAATTAAAGTAGTTCTACCTGTAGTAGTATAACCATAAAACGGAATATTTGAACTATTATTTTGTATAGATGGTGATCCATTTCTTGATAAAGTATAAGATGTATTCTTCAATAAAGTAGTTGTAGTAATAATCGGTGCATTTGATATATCAATAGGAGATGATGCATTATAATATAAAATAAAATTTGTATAATTTGTAGTTTCACTTGTAATTAAATATGAATTTCCGCCTCTATTTTGTATAAATCCAGGTATTTGCAATGGACTAGTTATATTAAGTATATTATTAGGTGTTGTATATGTATTATTATTTCTGCTACTAATAAATGGTTTACTATAAGTACTAATGGAAGACAAATCTAAAAAATATCCAGAAGGTATTGAATTATTTTGTATAATAAAAGTATTATTATTTAATACAAACCCAACAGAAGAAATATCTACGCTAGGTCTAGTTAAACTATTAGTAATTGTATTAATAGATAAATTGTTCGAATTATCATAACTATTAATAATTGTATTAGAATTGTCTATACCTAAGCCAGTAATAATTTTATTTACATCAATTAACGTATTACTTGAATTAAAAAATATATTTGACGAATCATAGATAACACCACTAATATCTGTTATTTTTGTTGTAGATTGATAATTATTACTAGAATTATCATAATAAACAACAATATCGCAAAATGGAGAATTTATATTATTGTAGTTTTCAATAGAACCAATAATACTTGGTGTAGCTATATTTCCACTAGTAACAATAGTAGAATTAATAACTGCCATATTTGTACCATTTTTACCACCGATAGATCCTGTAATATTAATAGAACCATAATTATTACTGAAATCACCCATATTTGCTAATAAATAATAAGTATTTGGATAAAATGAACTAATAGATTGTGAATTCCAATTATAAATATCATTATTAAATCCAGTTGTTCCTTCATATCTCCAAAACGATAAAAATAAAGACCACCCTTCTTGAATTGCTCCATTTAAAAAAGTTAAATATCCAGAATCAACATCAAAATACCATGGATATGTCGAATCATTACTAGACATAGTAATTAAATCTGTAGGACTAGATGAACCATTTACATTGAACGTTGATGAACGTTGTAAAAGTATTCCATAAGATCCAGTAGATCCTTGACTAAAAGGAATAGTATTGATTAATAAATTTGT
>Ga0214921_10009503_pt1 | contig 12295 bp, 9 predicted proteins | sample LL1505_MetaG_FD_177992 | JGI IMG/M metagenome (GOLD analysis project Ga0214921, IMG submission 177992) | Freshwater microbial communities from Lake Lanier, Atlanta, Georgia, United States - LL-1505 | ecosystem: Environmental > Aquatic > Freshwater > Lake | place: USA: Georgia | collected 2015-05-28 | reverse complement strand
TTAACCCCTAAAGGGTTTCGGAGGTTCAAATCCTCTCGTCTCCGCCAAGTAGCGGTGTTTTTAAATTACTGTAAGTAGTAATTGGGGGAATCTTGCCAGCATATAAAGTTGCGATCGTAGGCGCTGGTCCTGCTGGTTACTTCACCGCTCAAGCATTTCAAAATGCACAAAATGATGATCTCACCTTCACAATCGACATGATTGAACGACTTCCTACGCCGTGGGGGTTGGTAAGAAGTGGTGTTGCCCCTGATCATCCAAAGATTAAAACAGTCTCAAAAGTCTTTGAAAAGATTGCAAAAACTGATGGCTTTAGATTATTTGCAAATGTTGAGTTGGGTAAAGATGTTTCACTCAAGGATCTGCGTGAGCGATATGACGCAGTCGTCTTAGCCACAGGATCTTCTAAGGGGCGAAAGCTAGGCATACCCGGGGAAGAGCTAGCAAACTGCATTTCCGCAGCCGATTTTGTTCCTTGGTATAACGCTCACCCTGATTTTACTGATGTGGCAGTTGATTTAAGTTCTGATACCGCAGTTGTAATTGGTGCAGGAAATGTTGCAATGGATGTGGCAAGAGTTCTTGCAATTGATCCGGCTGAGTTAGATCCAACCGATACCGCAGAGCATGCTTTGGTTAAATTTAAAGAGAGCAAGATAAGAAAGGTAATCATTTGTGGAAGGCGAGGTGCTGAGCATGCCGCCTTTACCGCCCCTGAATTGCGCGATCTTCCAAAACTAGAACATACCGATGTCTTTATTGATCAGCAGCAGATAGACCAAGCAAGTGATCGCGTTTCTGAGCGGGGTGAGGTTGAGAAAGATTTAATAAACAATCTTGAGGCTATGCGAACAATTTCTGAGCATGAGAAGAAAGGCGTTGAAAGAAAGTTAGAGATTAAATTTTTATCTGCTCCAATTGAGATTAAAGGTGGCGGCAAGGTTGAAGAGGTTGTGTTTGCAGTAAATGAGGTTAACGATGGCAAGGTAGTTGCAACTGATAAAACCTTCACAATAAAAGCTGGTTTGGTAGTTACAGCAATCGGTTACGACGCGGTTGAATACGCTGGCATTAATATTGAAAATGGTAGAATTGCAAACATTGCAGGACATGTTGAGAATAATGTTTATGTAACAGGGTGGGCAAAACGTGGCCCAGTTGGAGTGATCGGCACAAACAAAAGTGATTCAGCAGATGTAGTTGATTTAATAATTAGTAACCTCTCGGAGCCAAAAGAGAGTGAAGGAATAACCGCCTTACTTAAATCTGGGCATGAAGTGATTGATCAAACAGCTTGGGAAAAAATAAATGCCTCTGAAGTAATCTCTGGCGAAATTGCCGGAAAACCTCGGGTAAAAGAGGTGGATTGGATGCGGCTAATCAGTTTGGGCACATCATCATAATCCTCTAACTCTTCATAAACTTTTTAAAAATAATTCGATCTTAGGAATTGTAAGGCTTGCACCATTAACTGAAAGGTGATCAACGTCTCTATATAACCAACCTAAACTTGGTAGAAACCTTGTACATAAATTGGCTTTACAAAAAATTTTTGAAAAGTTCATAGTATGTATTCCATTATTATTTGCCCACTTCGAGATTTCATTTGAAGCATCCAAGTTGGTGCTATCCATTGCCGATTCTTGCACGAATATTGGATATGAAACCACAGGAGATATTAGCTGTTGTAATATTGGCTTACTCACCATAAATGTCTTACTATCCGGAAAAACGGGATTATTCTCAATAAATAAAATATCCGGAACTAAATATTTGAACTCCAATATAGCAGTTTTTAAATCGGATAAAGACATATTCCTTTTCGTATATTGGGAAATAATAATCAGATCTGGTTTATTTTTTTTCACCCAACTTCTAACAAGTAAATTTGAGTTGAAACAATTATTTGACAGGTGACTCTTACTGTCTTCAATTCGGATTAGGGGCAAAACATTACAACCAGATTGTTTCCAAACAACAGCATTCCAGTTTTGATTTTTTGCAGCATCTGCGACAGCTTGGGAAATTTGGGCTGCGTGTGAATCACCAAATAAAAGTACAGTCTTTCTGAATTTTACATTTTTATAAAGACAAGCGCTAGGTAAATCTTTGTCGCGTGCACATTTAGGGTCTAAAAAACCGGCAAACGGAGGTAATATGTTTGCCTGTTTGTCTAAACCCCAATATTGTCGATCTACACCATAATTCATGGCTAAAAAAAAGATAACTGGCATTAATGAAACAATCATTAACTTACGAAATGAGAAAAATAATCTAGTTTTATTTTCAGCACTTATACGAAAGTAATTTTCAATCCTGTTATAAACTATGGACCCAAGCAGTAGCGATAAAAAAATAGCTACGACTAATTGCCAAAATCTATTTGAATTATTACCTATATTAACTATCGAAGAATTTTTTGCAATATATATTAACGGCATGTGTAATAAATAAACCGAGTACGAACGGTCGCCGATCCATTTAAACAAAGCCTTGACCAAATTAGGAAGCATATTTAAACATTGAGTAATAATAACTAGAACCGAAATCATAACTACTAGGATTAGCGCTTGCACCGGCTCAATTGGTTTCAAAGTAAAAAGAAGAATTAAACAAGAAAGCAAAAAATAATAAATACTTATTGAAAACTTTTTTAGATTTATATAATTTAGATATAAATAAACGAATCCACCGACTATGAACTCCCAGATTCTATTCACGGGACTATAGAAAGAAAAAGAATCAATTTCATTTATTCCAACAAAATTATAAAAATGATATAATATTTTTGGAATCAAAAAAACAGATATGCTTGCAAAAAATATTAGCATATACACCTTGAAATATGCACTCAACTTAAACTTAATCTTATAAAAAATTACAGCAAATAAAAAAGGCAAAAATATATATATTTGCTCTTCAACAGAAAGCGACCAAGTGTGAACTAGCGGATTCGGGTTAGGATTGAAATAATCTGCACTATATTTATACGCACCAAAATTACCAGAGAGAATTAGCGTTGCAAGACCTTGAAGAGCGAATCTTTTATGTTCTGTTGGGGGAGCCAGTAAAAAAATGAGAATTGAAGAAAAGGTTAATATAACTATTAGTGCTGGTGCAAGCCGATAAAATCGTCTCTTAAAAAATTTTTTTAGCGCTGAACCAATCTGTAAGTTTTCTTCGAAGATATCAATTATTAAAGGCGTGACAAAAAAACCTGAAATAACAAAAAAACAATCGACCCCTAAATATCCAAAGGTGAATATATCTTCATTCGCATGAAATAAGAGCACGGCAGAAACTGCCAACCCCCTCATTATTTGCAAGTCATTTCGATATATTCTTTTATCAAAATTTTTCATAATAAATTTATTATATATAAGTAAAAAGAATTTGCCAATAATAGAACGCAAATGGATTTACTAGCAAATCAAAGAGCAGATTCCTGAGAATGATACTTAATAAAATATTTAAAAGGAAAATTATCCACAGTTTATAATTAATGTTTAAACTATAAGCAGGTACAAAATTCCAGGATAAATTGAACACCTTAAATCAAAGTCTTAGTGAAATAGTAGTGATATTAATGTTTATTTGATAGAGTTTCCTAAGAATCAATTATAATCGTAATATGCGCCCGTAGCTCAACGGATAGAGCATCTGACTACGGATCAGAAGGTTCGGGGTTCGAATCCCTGCGGGCGCACCAGCACATTAATTTAAGGCTAGACTAGATGAGTGAGACGTATTTCAGATTTGTTTTTCTTTTTATCATTTGATTTACCTAGAATTCAAAAGTTTAAAATCGTGCTTGGATACTACCTTTTTAGTCGTGGTAGTAGCTTAAAAATTTTAGGGATGAAACTCGAATATTTACCAGGTTGTAAAAATCACTATTTATTGATCTTAAAAGAAATATTTTTAAACAATATTTATTTTTTTACAACAGCAACTGATCAGATACTTAAAAGTTTACGAGATAAAGATGGGGGGGTAATAGTAGATATTGGTGCTAATATAGGTATTGCAACAGCGTACTTTAAAGATAAGTATCCAAAAATTAGTATAATAGCTATTGAAGCGTCTCCAATAAATTACAACCAACTAATAAAAAATATAGAAATAAATGAATTCAAAAATATAGTTACTCTTAACAAATTCGTCTCTAGTAAAAATGGGCAAATCTGTTTTCACCACCTTAAACATAAACCTGGTGGGTCTTTTGGTGAAGGGTATAAATGTGCAGATCCTAGTGTCACCGAGGAATTTAATGTAGAAACCATAAAAATTGATGATGTAATTAAAGGTCTGAAAAATATTGTAATTAAAATAGATGTCGAAGGTGCAGAATATGAAATTCTTGAGGATTTAGCATTAAGTGAAAACGTTTCCGAGGTCCTAGAAATAACAGCTGAAGTTTCCACTTTTAATCAATCGAACTATGAAAAACTGAATATGGTTCTTAATAGTTTCTATAACCTTGGGTTCGAGCCAAGATTTATTTCTGACTATGGAATTAGGCAATTAAAAAATAAGTCGAAACAAGGTCATATGCAATTGACTCTGTTTAAGACTTAAAATAAAAGATATTTTGCAAACTCTTGGAAGATGACTGATAAAGCATTGAGTATCTGATTTGGCCTAAGCTCATTCAGGAATATCGGCAAGTAATGATGAGTTTTAAGTCACTAAGGCCGCAGATTTACAGGCCAGCTACGGATAAGAAGGTTCGGGGTTCGAATGCTTGGGGCGCACAATAAAAATCTTACACTATTTACTATTGCTAACTATGGCCAATAAGAACCCATTACCTAATTTAAAAACTGGATAATTATCTTTTGAAATCATACTATTCCATCGACTATCTGAAGTGTAGATAATGGCATTAATATCTAATGATTCTGCTATGTCTAAACAATCGACACTATCTTTACTGGTTAACTCATTAACATCTGTCTTGATACTATTTCTCGCAGCAGCTAATTTAATTTTATCATTATTCAAATAATTATTGAAAAAATCAAAATCTATAATTCTGAGTAAAGGTTCGACTCTAGCTATTTTTTGCTCACTTGCTACAATTGTATAACCATAAATCGAATTTTTTTCAGCCTGGCTTAAATTACTTGGGCACCCTTTTGAGATCCAGAACCGGTCCAAAACCTCTTTATTAGTAAATCCGTAGCCAAATTGTGTTGAAGAGTAGAGTACTTTAACTCCAGATACTGCGCCGATGGTTTGCTGCAAATTATCTGCATCAACAATAACATTATTCACACCAAATTTTTCAAAAATACTTATGGTTTGCAACTTAAAATTAGTATAGTTCCATGGTTCTTTAGTTTCATTAAAACCTTGATAGGAAACAAAAATCAACAATACAGCGCCAATAATTCTAGTATTCTTCCAAAATTTAGCGCCCAAGTTTAGATAATTAAATAATCGCAGATTTATAATGTTATTATTTGCGATCAGAGTAAAGATGATACCAACTAAGATAATTAAATTTATATTCATCAGTATATTAAAATGATCAGAAAATTGTATTGAATACCCAGTAATAAGATTAGATTGACTTGATAACAAAATAGCAAACGTTGTCATTTTCAATACAAAAATAGGTATTCTTACTTGGTCGAGGCGAAAATGAAAAATATTTTTTTCGATAATTCTAATTATTATTAGAACAGAAAAAGCAGTTGCCATAATATAAAGTGCACCAGGAAATCTTGACTCAATCAGGCCAATGCGACCTAAAGTTTCTCTATAAGCAGATGTATTTCTATATTTTAATAAAAGATAAATATGTGGGATACTACCGAAAAATAGAAGTAAGAAATTCAATATTACGAAGATTTTTTGTTTTGTAACTTTAAGCACTTTAATTTGCAGAAATACAAAGCTAAAAATTGAGCTGAGAAAAAGATATGGGTAATGTGAGTATAGGCTAATCACTACTAAACTTGTGAAAGCGATATTGGTCGGAAAGTATGATTTACCATTTAAAATTGATCTAATCACTTTTGCAATTAAAAAAATTTCAAAACACCATAACAAAAGAGGAAACTGTGGACTTATCATACGAGAGAATTGAAAACTATCGTTAGGTATTGGGCTAAAGCGACTAAACAAAACAAAAAATCCTATAAACACCGCAGATATAGATGCTTTGAAGTTTTTGCTCTCAATATTTAAACAATTAATTAAAAATACAAAAACAAAAAATAAACATATTAAAGAAAATATTAAATAAGTTAAAATGATATTAGAATCAAAAAAAAAGTACAATAATCTTTGCATACTTTCACCAACACTGATAATCTCAGTCGGAGAAATATTTGAAGAACCAACAAAGTGAGATGGATATCCAACAACCCAATCATTATTATTGGCAAAAAAAACACGCTCAAAATAATACTCATCAGAAATCGGAGTAAACAACTTGAGAGAATTTTTTAATCTATCGATCGGGAAAATAAATATTGGATAAAATAAAAGTAGTGAGGCTAAGAGTCCTAAATATTGCTTACCTTTAACAAAAATTGGCCTAAAAAAAGAATTCAATTTTATAGCAAAATCGTTAAGTAACAATTGAACTCCAATGGAAAGAATTAAATGATATACACAATTCTAATACTATCATTAAACTAATATTCTTATATTAAACACATATCTGAACTCTATGGTATTTTATGTACATTAAAAATGTAATGACAGAGATATTGTATTAATTCTAGTGAGGAATTCAATAGTGGTTAAAACTAGCAAAAATTATTTTACAAATGTCAATACAGTGCATTGGAAGAAATGGTTGAGAATGAAGTCTGACAGTTTACCCGTAGTGACCTTCTTCTTTTTAAGCCGTAAAAATGCTACAAGTGCACGCTATTTGCCACTTTTAGATCAAATGGGAAAAGTACGAATAGTTTTATTCAATGGTTCGAGATTTGGTAAATTCGATTATTTTCAGATAAAAGCTGTCAGGACGTTTATAAAACTTACAAATCGCAAACAAAAGAATTATAAGTGGATTTTTGTTACAGATACTAAACTTGCAAGTTCTTCAGTTAATGAGATATTAAATATAGATGATCCTTTATATAATCAAGAGGAGTTGAAACAATTATTTATCTGGGAAAATAAGCTTAAGAACAATTTTCGAGATGGCGTCATAGTTGTAACTAATGAAACAACCAAGAGATATTTCTTAGAACATGATATAGAGTCGAAAATAGTAATTATTGAACAAGGACATTCTAGCAATAAAAATGCCTCTAATGATAAGTTTAAAAAATTCACTTTTGTATATTCATCACCATACATTGACATAGATGGAGACAAACACGGCAATCATCCAACTTGGGGAGTTAATTTATTTATCAAAGAAATCATTCCTAAATTGATAGAGAATGATCCGCAAATATCAATTCACCTTATTGGAAACGTGGGGAATAACGCATATAAATATCTAAGTAAATTGGATCAAGTCACAATGCATGGTTATAAGACGATAGAAGAAAATTATAACTTGTTAACAAAGTGCAATGTAGCTCTCTATCCTAGAACTATCGATAACAACAGAAGAGTACTCAAGATCTATGAATATATCGGCGCAAATTTGCCAATTATATCTTTTAATCTAGAAGATACAAAGCCGGTTAGTGAATTTAATGTTGGAATTTCTGTGGATACTGTGGACGATTTTATAGCTGCAGTTTTGCAGATTAAAGAAAACAAGGATTTGTATTCATTTTTTCTCGAAAACTTAAAATCTATTCAGAATAAATATTCTTGGAGTGTTCTGGCAAAAAAGTTTGATGATTTCATTATTGAGAATTTTAAACTAGATAACTGATTGCTCTAGTTAATTCATCAATAAAAATCTTGTTCTCATCACCTGTGAAAAAATCTAAATCAAAGTTAAAATATTGGTCTAAATCTATTAACCTGTTTCCACTTAAATATTCAATTAAATCTACTTCGTTTTTAAGTCTGGGAATTTGATAATTTTCAAATAATTTCTTAGTGTGTGGTACAACATCATAACTGCGTAAATGTGATGACCAAAAATCTTGAGTTTCAATTTCAAATTCTAAACCAAGAACAGGTGTTCCAGCGAATAAGGCATCTAATGCAAGTGTTGTTCCGCTAGCAATAACAAAACTTTGTGTAGCAAGAAAAGTATAGTAACTAGTTAAAGTGGAATTTAAATAATCAAAAGTTTTAACTTCAATTTTTTCTAAGTTGATGTGTTTGAAATCATGTAAAAATTTTGGATGCTGGATAATTGTTAGTTGCACATTAGTTTTACGAGAAATATCACAAAGTCTTTTGATGAAATTGAGCTCATCGGGATTTAAGAAAGGCCCTATACATCCGTACGAAATTTCCAGCTTTTTTTTCTCAAGCATGAAACGGGCTGGCTTATATCGATTCTGATAGCAAGGCGTTATTAATGTTCGTATAGAAGTTGGTTTAATTTCATGATTTTGTATTGCTATTTCGGACATATACTTGCTGTGACTTAAAAAAATATCAGGAGATGATCTAAGAATTCCTTTTGTGACTAAATTATCCCAGCTTCTTACCGTAGCTATAACTGGAGTATTTTTTTTCTTATAAAACATGTTTATTTGCAGATCCGATTCTATATTTGTTAGTGATGTAATAAACAGTAAATCTAAATTAGGCGGTGTTTCAGAAAATGATTTAATGAGGTAACTGCTTCTGGTCGCTAAAATATATAAATTTCTGATACTAATCTTCAATTTAGGTATATTTGAAAAAACGACGTAAATTATTTTTCTAAGGATTAGACCGAATGATGTAATCCGCGAATACTCTCGCTCACGATATAAAATACGCAATGTGCCCGTGCTAGGGTCAATCCACCTTAAAATGAAAGATAATAATCTTGTCAACACAGTTTCATTGGTATCTTTAAATGCTAAAACAGATATCGATTCGAACCTATTTAATTTTAGAAGACTTTCTATTCTATCTTTAAGATCCGGCCTAGTAAATATTAAAATATCATTTCTAGTTAATAGATTGCGTAAAAGTTGAAAATTATCACTCAATAAAAAAACTCGCAGTAATTGTTCTTCAAAAAAAGTTATACCGATTAATCTATTCTTAATAAATTCACCACCTAAACTAGTCTAGAATCTTAACACTAAATTGACATGATAAATCAATAAAAGAACTTATCAAGGATATTTTTTACAACATTTTTTGGAGTGAATTCACTTTCCATTCTTTTCATAATTCTAAGTTTTAATGCATTAAAATGAACGAAATTACTTTTGCTAATTGAAAGAATTGAATATAAATCAACATCATTTTGAATTGGGAAATAATCAAGGTAAGGTGTCATATAAGAAGCTATTTCTTTCACATCCTGCATTTGTACTAAAGGAATTACACCTAGCTTATAGTAATCCCAAAAAGACCCAATCAAATTTGCATCTACATTATGACTTCTATGCACCATAACAAAACCAAATCCGAATTTTATGCGCTCTTTGTCAAGTGCTTCATTTGGTATGTAAGAAGTCTTAACTTTTTTATAAGATAAAACATGAGAAATGAACCGTATCGAGTAATTAATTTTAAGCGATATACAAATGTAACGTAACGCTATGAGCCAGGCAATTCTATTTTGCTTAAGTAAGCATGATGTATGAACACCGGTATTAAAATTCTTATTACTTTCAAAGCCCTCTGGAGTTAATTGTAATAACTGTATATGCGTAACTTCAAAAATACTATCAAGTATTTTTTTAAATTCCGATTTCTCTTCATAGTATAAAACTTTTTTGAGAATTTTAGTCCATTCCTTATACTTTTCTATTAAATTAGTATCTGGACTAGCAGTTATAATTCCAATGACAGTGAATTTTTCACTTGCTTGCAATGATCCTTGGCTGAGTAATTTAAATGCATCGCTATTTGGATCAAAATAAGTCAATGACCAAATGAATATTAACTGATAATTCCTGATATCTACTTGAAGATTAGGGTCATCTCTACGAAGCTGTATAATTTTTGTTTCAAATCTATTTTGCACCAAACCTTTTTTTAAAAATTGTATTTGTGGGCCTTGCGTTCTACCCTCAACTCTCAAGGGATCAATCCAACCATCTGGGACAATTATTAATGCTTTTTTCGGATTAAAACAGGAATCAATAATGCTTGTATTATTTTCTAAATTTTCTATTGTCATTACGTCTTCATTTTTCGATAAGTCTCTCAACGCCTCAAATGAATTGTTCAGCATTTGTTGCCTTCGTATCAGTGATGAATTCTGAAGTGTTTTATTTCTCATAAAAACCGGGTTTTTGTATTGCTGCTTCTTCGTTTTATGAAATAATTTACTTGTATAAAATAATTTAAATAAATTATCTGGCAAATATTCGATCGAAATAGAATAAAATAAATCTCGAATGATTAAAGTTAAAACTTTTATTTTGTGCATAACACCTAATATATCACTGTTCCCATGTGCTAATTTTCTAATCATTCACATGGTTTTTCTTTGAAAAACTGGTTTGAGGTTGCTATGGGATAATCTCAGTATATTATTTACCCTATATAATAATCTGCAAGGAGCCTCTTATCTAATGAAAGAGAAATTTGTTTTATTTGATAGAGATGGCACATTGATTGATCATGTTCATCACCTAGTCAATTTGAGCGAAGTCAAAATTAAAAGTGATGCCATTTCGGCATTAAAACTTTTGAGAGATTTTGGTTTTAAGTTTGGAGTAATAACAAATCAATCTATTATCGGGCGAGGTTTGGCTTCAGCTACTCAGGTTGAAGAAATAAATTCATACATTATCGAATATTTTATGAATAACGATTTAAATTTTGAATTTTTTTGGATGTGTCCACATATTCCTGAGGATAATTGTAGTTGTAGAAAACCAAATATTGCTTTGGGTAAAAAAGCTATTAATCAGTATGCTATGTCAGTAGAAAATAGTTATTTTGTAGGCGATCAAGAGACAGACATGCAATTTAGTGATAATTTAGGCCTTATACCGGTGCAAATCAACGAGGTCTCGACTAAGAGCAAAATTGCGGTTTATTGCGCAAAAAATCTTCTGAGTGCAGTAACATGGATAATTAATGATAATAAGGGAAAGTGAATTTATGAGTTTAATTAGTGACCGAATTAAGGAATTACAGAATTTATTGTCTGATTTTGAAAAAAATGCCTCAGAGCCTTTGTTTAGTATTTCCGAGGCAATTGCAGATACTTTTAAGAGTGGCAATAAAATATTAATTTGCGGTAATGGAGGTAGTGCCGCCGACGCACAACATTTTGCTGCTGAATTTATAAATGTTTTTTCCAAAGAAATTAATAGGCCTGGATTACCCGCAATTTCGCTTGCCTCAGATACATCTGTAATTACAGCAATTGCAAATGATAATAATTTTGAACAGATTTTTGCTCGCCAAGTAGAGGCACTTGGTAATATGAATGATATTTTAATTGTGATAACTACCAGTGGATCATCTATAAACTGCATTAAAGCATTACAAACTGCGAAAAATTTAAGGCTTAAAACAATTGCGATTACCCGAAGCAAGACAGAGGTCTCCCTTATTTCAGATTTATCAATAGAAGTTCCTTCGGAAAATACACAGCTAATTCAAGCTTGTCATTTGTTTGCGTACCATACAATTGTTGAACTTGTAGAACTGATATTGTATACAAGTAAAGGAGTACGTACTTAATGAATATATTAGTAACAGGGGGTGCAGGGTATATTGGATCAGTACTCGTACCAAATTTATTGGATAACAATCATGCAGTAACAGTAATTGATAATTTTATGTACAAACAAACTAGCCTTGCTTCTTCAATTAGTAATCCAAACTTTGAGTTAGTTTTTGGCGACGTACGGGACAGCAATTTGATGTTGAAACTTTTATCTAAAGCTGATTTAGTTATACCGCTGGCAGCAATTGTTGGGGCTCCAGCTTGTGATAAGGATGCTATTACGGCCCAATCAGTTAATAAAGATTCAATAATTTGGTTAATTGATAAATTAAGTAGCAATCAAAGAATTTTAATGCCAACAACTAATAGCGCATATGGCAGTGGAGATCTTGATAATTTGTGTGATGAGAATTCAGAGCTAAAACCATTATCTCTTTATGCAAAAGATAAAGTAACTGTTGAGAAAGCTCTCATGAATTTTAGTAATGCGACTAGTTTTAGGTTAGCAACAGTCTTTGGACTCTCACCAAGAATGCGACTAGATTTATTAGTAAATAATTTTGT
>Ga0214921_10009502_pt1 | contig 12295 bp, 8 predicted proteins | sample LL1505_MetaG_FD_177992 | JGI IMG/M metagenome (GOLD analysis project Ga0214921, IMG submission 177992) | Freshwater microbial communities from Lake Lanier, Atlanta, Georgia, United States - LL-1505 | ecosystem: Environmental > Aquatic > Freshwater > Lake | place: USA: Georgia | collected 2015-05-28 | reverse complement strand
GCCATAGCCGCAGCGCCCCTAGTTCCAATCAAAGCCAGCAAAAGCAAATTCACAAACATGCTCGCACAAACCGCCACGAGCAGAAACGCCACGAGACACCCGGATTTTTTCATTGGCCCGAATCTGACTCAATACGCTCAGCGCCTCAAGCCAAGAGGCGGAGTTTATTATTGGTTAACCGGGCATGAAGTTTAACTGCGGAGACGAACAATTTTTGAAGTCACTCCTTCACTATCCATAGCCAGCAGTGCTGAAATCGCTTTTCGGTAAGTTGCCATTTGCCCAGCGTAGCGTTCCTCGATTTCAGCAAGCGAGCCGTGGTCGCTTTTGAAATCATAAACTGTCGCCGATCGCGGTTTCCCATCGATTGAATAGTGAATAACCACACGGTCAAAAATTCCACTGACCCATTGATCATCGAGTATTAAATCAAATGCCTTTTCACGCCAGAGCTCGAAACACCCCTCGGGTCTGTTGAATATTTCCATGGCGGTGGGTTTTGCCAAAAAAGACCGGATAAGTTTTGCCGCCTCGTCCGACAGATTTTTTGCATCGAATCGGCTCGTATCCATCCACTCTATGGATGCCAGCGCCTCATGAATCTCAATTCCAAGTTTGGCGGCATCAAAGGAAAAAGTTTCGCCACCCGCTTCCGCACTGCTTTGGGTTTTGAAGGATGATGGAGATAGCGGCTTGGGGGTTCCTAATGTTGGAGAGCAAAAGGCGACTGGTGGCCGAGCTACCGCAACATTGGATTTTTTAATCGCGTGGTCTTCAAACCAATTCTGATTCCCTATTTGTGCCGATGAACTCCCGAATTGCAGCCCGAGATGCCGGGCGAAATTCTTGGATGTGGTATTTTCGCCCAGCTCGTTTGTGAGCACATAGAGCGCAATTTTGGCGCGAGTGAGAGCGACATAGGCTGTGCATATATCGCCGTATTTCCGCTCGGCCTCATTGATTTCAACTTGATTGCGAAGAACATCATCCTGCTCAGCAAAATCCTTTGGCGGAAGAAGAACTCCCCATTGAACACTCTGCGGCGAAGGACCGAGAGCAATCTGGGTTCCATCATTATTTCGCCCCCTTCGATCAAGACCACTCACAATGGCCATATCGAATCCGAGTCCCTTGGACTGATGGATGGTCATGACACGAACGACGTCCGAGGCCTCCGCTTCTTGAGTGTTCCGATTTTCAACAAACCGGAGAAAATCGAGAATCCCATCCGCTGGCTTGCGTCGTGAATCAAACTCCTCAGCAGCCAGCAAAAATGAATCTGCGCGTTCTTTCAAAAACGGCTCAGCACTGATATCGGGCGACTCGATCCAGGCACGAATGGTCGTGGCAAATCCATTCTGAGCCAAACTTGCGAGCGTTTGGCTTCGGAATTTCCAGGCATCGTCCAAGCCCCATGCCGCTGCAACCGGGAACCCTTGAGCTACAGCGAACGAGAGGGCATCGTCTGGAGAAGCGACAACTCGCAGAGCAGCAATCAAAGCGGCTCCGAGGGGATTATCAACGCAGGGATTTGTTTTCCCCTCCACCGCCACGGGGATATCGACAGACTGTAGAAGCGCCGCCAGCGCTTCGACTCCCATGTTGTCCCGTTTGAGAACTGCGCATGACAGGCCTCGTTCCCAAGGCTTCGTTTGTTGAAGGATCTCAAGAACTTTCCTGTCGAGAGCATCGCCATCGTCATCCTCATCGCCATCGTCTTTTTTCCCCGATACCCACTCGGCGTAGCCTTTGACTTTTTTTGTTTTTTCGGAGGTGATGTGGTCACTCCAAGCTTTTTGCCATTTTTGAAAGGTAACATCTGGAATCTGCAGCGTGTCTTTAACGCTTGAGAGGTTACCGAAAACCTTGTTCACAAAATCAACAATATCAGCACAAGAGCGCCAAGAGTGAACCAAGGAGGGGGCCTCTTGGATGATTGACTGGTGCTTGTTGAACTCATCGAAAATCTCGAAGAACAAACTTGGATCACCGCCGCGCCACGAGTAGATGGCCTGCTTTGTGTCACCGACATAGAAGAAACTACGCTGCCCCCCGCTATCCATGATGACTTCATCGATGAAGGTTTTGAGAACAATCCACTGTGGACGGCTGGTGTCTTGAAATTCGTCCAGCAGCCAGTGCTCGAACTTCTGATCAATGCGATATCCAGCCGTTGTGCGCCAAATTTCATTCCCGGCGTTTCGCGCTAATGAATCCGTAATGTCCCCGAAGGTGACCAAGCCTGCTTCGCGAACGAGTGAAGTGTAGGTCGCCTCGAACTTCGCCATAAACTCGTAAAGCGATTGGCTACGCTGGAGCAGAGACTCAAACTCGGGTTTCAGGGATGCCCGAAGAAGCTCTAATCGGGCAACCCTAACCCGCTCATTTAAATAAAGCCTGCCATCTTTTGTTTTAGTGATCTGAAAGTATCCTGAGGTATTTTCCGCACAGAGGCGTGCTTTGATGAACTTAGATATTTCCTGATTCCATCTTCCACCGGAGTCGAGGGTTCGCAACAGATCCAAATGAAACTGCAGCTTGTTTTGGGCTTCGTCCGAGAAATCCACATGTGTTTCCAAAACCGCTTGGAGAAACACATCAGCAGCTGGAGAAACCAAGCCCGCCTTCAGAATAGCACAGCCTTGTTTTTCCCAGATCATTAAGGCATCGCCCCAAGCAAGCCACTCTGGAGTAGCGAGGAATTTTCCATGGAGGGTTTCTGTTTCGCACAGGAGGGTTTCGAAAACATCGCGTTCCCCTTGGTTGCGGTTGATACGTCGAAGGAGGTCGATAAAATCGCGAAGTGAGGAAGATGACTCATTGGCAAAAAGTGTCGCCAGCGTCCTCTCTCTAGCTGTTTTAATTTCCGCCTCTCCTGCCATGGAAAAGTCTTCGGCCAGACCGGATTCAAGAGGAAATGCCCTAGCGATGCGGGCGAAGAGACTATCAATCGTTCCCATACCCAGACATCCGAGCTGGGAAACAAGTTTTACCAGCATGCTTCTGCATTGAGCGGCATCGAGGTTTTTGAGTTCTTCGTTCTCTTTGAGCTTCGCAAGCTTTTCGGGATCCAATGCAGCTGAAGCCAAGCGCTCGAAAACGGCCGAGAGAAATTCTCCTGCGGATTTGCGGGTGAATGTGAGAGCGGCGATTTTGCGGGGCTCCACATCGTGAGCGAGGAGTTGGATCATGCGGGTCGTGAGCGCGTAGGTCTTGCCGCTCCCGGCATTGGCGATCAGTCGTTCGTTTCTCATTGGTTGCCCTCCAAGAAAGCGATGGTGTCAGGTGCAATACATGCGCTGGGGCTTCCGTTGAGGAAGAGGGATTCAAAGGGATCCTTCCACGAAGATTTTAGAGGTTGAGGCGGCCAGAACACCCCCTTATGGACAAGATCCGCGATGCTTTGAGCGCATTTCATCGCAGAGGCCATGACATCGTCGGTGAGTTCCTCGAATTCCTGCACAGCCGTTTCGGAGGGGTCAGCCGTCAGCAGAAAATAAGCGCTCGCAATCGGGTTATCGCCAATGTCTGCATCGTGCCAGTGACTGAGAATCATGCGATAAAGGGGCAACTGCAGATCCGCCCAGCGCCTTTTCTTCAGCTTCTTACCATCTCCAAATTCCAACTCTGCTTCGGGCAACGATTCGTTGGAGAGGCGCGGCCCGAAATGCTTTTTAGCCGGTGTCATTGCAGAGGTCTTATAATCAAGAACGCGCCAAACACCGGTTAGGATATTTTTCTCAATGCGGTCGATTTTTCCGGAGAGTTTGAGGGAGCCGACCATCAAGGAATCTTCACCATCGACCTCCAGCTTGCGCTCGGTTGAGACGATCCTCCAGCCTTCGGCGAACTGTTCGGATTGAATTCGGGCAAACCCTTTCAGACGCGTATTGGCGGCCTCGATTTGTATGCGAACTGCAGGTGATGGGGCGAATCCAAATAACCGAGTTACCGCTGCATCGAGATGACCCATGACCAATCGCTCGATCTTGACGGGATCAGCCTCGTTCGGCGTCTCCTTACCAAACTTTTCGACCGCCTCATGAACAAGAATTCCGAAGCGTTTAGGATCCATCTCACGGGCATCCGGCGCGAAAGCATCTAGCCAAAGAACCTTCTTCAAATAATAACGAAAAGGACACGCGAGATACTCAGAAAAATCGGTCGGGCTTATTTTCACCACCCCGCGTCGCATTTTTTCAGGAAGGCTCCAGAGCCATTTATTATTACGAGTCGCGCGAGAACTCCCGATTCGAACCTCACCAAAAAGACGCAGCACACGCTCAGGAAGGGCTTCTTCGCCACAACGCAGGAAAAGGCTGGATGGCAAATTCGGACTCCCCTCCCCGTCGAAGCGACTGAACGAGCTGCGAAATTCCTCGGGTGGGCGTGTGAGCAGAAGACATTGGAAAAGATAGGCATCACGGGCAGATCTTGTGGCGTTATCGGCAATCCCCAAAGGCCGGCGCTTCGAATCGGGAAGAAACGCATGTCCATTCACCGAGGAAGGTAAGCAACCCTCCACGCAACCGCATAAAGCCAAGCGTGCAGCTTCGATCCACGGTGCCTCAAGCCATCCTGATAATTCAACATCACCCGACTCCGAGGAATCAAAGACCGGCTCGGCCTTTAATGCGCGGGCAAATGCATTTTCCACTCCCACCTTGCCCTCCCGATAAATTGGAGAGCTGGTTATAGTCTGGTGCAGCCTCTCCACTTTTCGTGCAACCTCAAGCCCCTCGCCTCCCGATCTCCAAGCCTTGGCAATCAATCCAGGCACGGTCTCCGGTAAAAGCGATTTCACCAATCCAACAAAAACCCGGGATTGCGCACGGCGCTTTGATTTATCTTTTTCAGAATCAAAATCTACATCCGCTAAGCCCTCCGCCTGCAAGAGATCAGAAAAAACTGCCTCGCCGATTAGAAAGTCGCATACTGCCAAAGCATCGTCGGTTTTTAAATCCGAATCGCCCCGCAAAACGCGGCTAAAACGCGGCAACTCAAGTAAACGACGCAAAACACGCAAGTCACCGGAAGACTGAAATCGCACCCACTCGAGAGCAATTACCCCCGCCTCGCAAAGATCCAATCGGCCACCATCAGGCAGGAAGGCCCGGCCTCCGCGACTTTCCACCTCACTGCGGAAAGTGATTCCAAGTTTTGGATCAGCCAAAACCACCGCATAGTTGCTTGGTGTTTGAGACGACAAGGCGAAGTCCAGCGCCAGCCGCGCCTCCTCCTCCGTGGAACGCGTCAGCGCAATCTGATGCTGTTCGAGAGCAATCCGGCAATCTGCCCACTCCTCAGAAATAGGCCGTCCCCAAGCATCAAATCTACCACCCACATCCCCCGGCAACCAGACCAACACTTCGACCTTCACTCCAAGCTTTTCGAGTGCCTCGGCGTAACGCTGCGCAGCCAATGGCAAATCAGGAATGCAGGCGACGACCAGACGACTCAACCCCGCTGTGCGCGAGGGACTTCCCATTTCCGCGAAGCGGGCCTCGTTGGGATCAGTGAGACGGTGATCTTTTAGAACAGCAAGATAACACTGGTAAACCCGCCCGAGCACTTCCCACCGCACCGCATCCTCGCTGCAAACTTCACCCATATGGGCATCTGAAGGTCTCCAACCCCCCTCTGCTAACAAATCGCAGAGCTCGCATAACACGCCGCCACTTTTCAGGCGGGCCGCATCGGTATCGAGCTTGGCATCCGAAAAGAGCGGTTCCAAAAACGCCCGTTTGATCTCCTTGAGCGCCTTCGCCCATGCCCCCTCACGCTCAAAGCTCTCCGCGATCCGCACGCCATTCGGCAATATCGCCCTCATCGGCTGGTTAAAGAGCGGAGACAACACGCCCCTCTCTGCCAACACCCGCCGAATTCTCCTCCCCGCTCCTGCGGTAGGAATCCATACCTCGACCCGACTCAAATCCTGACCACCATCCGTGAGCAAAACTTCCGCTACTTGGGAAGCCAAAGGAGTCTGTTTCTTTAAAAAAAGCGTTTCAGGCATATGCAAATTATGTTTGATTTGTAGATTCAATACAATAAATTTTTACTGGATTAGGTTGATTTTTGTTTATTATTCGCCTCATTTTCGAAAAATTAGACCAGACAGCTGCCGCATGAGATGCAACAGGGTAATTTTTTTATGAATCGGGAGATGATTTGATTTAATACAGAATTCAGTAATAAATTTTAGTTTAGGTAAATTTTTTGCATTTATTTTCATGGATGCAATTAGTTCAAATCAAATGCTTACCCTGAATACGGCAGTTAAGCTTTCTAACCTTGATTTAAAATGCTGAAATCTAACGTTAATCAGATAACAGGCTTTTATCCGAGATGGTGAAGTTCAGAGTAGTTGGATTTTTTTGAAAAATAGGCTATTTGGCTCAAATTGGAAATTTTAACCGCCGAAGTTAGGTTTATGATCAATTTCTGTAATTCTGTTAACCTAAATCGGCAGTTCGAAATTGAAAATCGGCGTGGAAATTGCCCTCGCTACGGTTGATGGACTCAAAATCCCTACCTCAAACGGCTCACTTTATAGGTGAGGCAAAGAACTGGCAACGTAAGAATCTGCGTCAGACTTAGGATCAGTTGCTGGCGTTATCTGAAGCCTGGAGCATGCTCTATGAGATGCCCTAAGTTAGCAATCACCCAGCGATGATAAACAAAAGCAAGAAAAATTTGACTCCACCGGAGCAACCTGTCAGAATTTTAGGTAGGAATCTATAAAATAGGACGCAGTCCTTGTTATAAATAACATTTTGCCAAAAACCTAAAAAAGAGTGAAAGGGGAAAGATTTAAACCATGAGTAAAGAAATCTCCAGAAAAGAAAGAATAGAAATTCTAAAAGCTCAGGGCAGAATACAACAGCAAATAGATTATAGATATCAACGTAGTAAGTGTGATAAAATTAAAGGTTTTGCTTATAAAAATCCTTCGATTTATGGATATCTTTCGATATCACAAGGGCAAAAAAAATCCTTGCTTTGTTGGTGCGCACAAGCAGGTAAGATCGAAAGTTTTATTACCCAAGACATATTTTTACCTTGTGAAGGAAATAAAAACCTAGAAAAGATAAAAACGTTTATTTTTACTGATGATGAATATCGTTTTGAAGAGGAACCGATAGGATTTTCATCTAATCATGTCCAAAAAGCTCTATATTACCGAAATGAAAAATTATACGAAGGGTATCCTGCTGAAATTTTTGGTTTTGAGTCCATGGTCTATTTTCCAGGAAAGGAAGTTTGTTGCATTTTTGTAAAAGCGGGGACTGGCGAGTTTGAGGAAAATCCTTTGTCTTTGCTAAGCATTGATTTAGTCTGTTGGGTTTGCCCAGATATTTTTGAGGAGGGGGGATTCAATAATGTATTCCCTCCTCAAAACCCTTTTGGTGCAAGCTTTTGTGGTGCAAAATTTTATTTAGGAGATATAGAAAATGCTTGGCCTTTACAAGAAGCAAATACTATAACTTATAACATCCGTGGTGATGAATATATGGTCAAAAAAATCCTGCATCCAGAAGTTTAAGACATGGAAAAAGGGGCGTTATAGAAAATTCTGCTTGCTTTTGGACTTTAAAATGTGTCGCGGTGGTCATCACCAAGAGCGTGGGATGCTTTATCATTTCTGGAGCATTTGGAGCATACTTTTCTGGTGGCCTCATTGCCATTGGCGACGGACTCGGAGAAGCGAAGGCAGGTGAACCCGAGAAAAGTGTATGCTGCGGATACGGGGTTGATTCCGGTTTTTTGCCGGAGCGGCAAGTCGAATGCGGGGCACGCGCTGGAGGTGTTAGTTTTTCATGAGTTGCAACGCTGGGGGTGCTCTATCGCATATTGAAAATATGCAGCGGGTCATGAAGTGGATTTTGCAGTGACAACGGGCAGCGGTGATAGGCAATTGACTCAGGGGTGTTTCTCGCTAGATGATCCGGAGACGCGTGAGAGGGAGTTGCGAGCGCTACAGGAGGCTCGCACGGAATGCTTCCTCGCAAACCAGACGCTCACAACCCCAGAAGTGGCCGGCTAAGCATCAAGCCACATATCTGGTGCAAGGCGCTGTAACGCGCCCCGATAGATTTCATCAAGCAAGAATATCACTTTTTAGCCGCCTTTTGATGCTAATTTTTTTTGAAATAATGCCTTTACTTTCATCATACATTGTTCATTGTGTCTTTTGTATGATTATACAATTACTGACAACATGGCCAGGAACGATAGATCGAAACCATTATAACACGATACCGTTTAAAAAAGTAGATAAACCAAATGGGTGGCTGGGCAACATGAGCAGGCACCCTCTTCGGGTTCCGAAGGAACCGGGCGGCGTTCGTTATCAGACGGCAGAGCACTACTACCAGTGCATGAAGTTCGATGATCCCCAGATACAGCAAGAAATCCTTGCCGAAAACTCTCCGATGACTGCCAAGTGGGTCGCGAGAGGCAAAGCAAGGGATTTCCCTGAAAAACGAGCGATTACATCCTACAATCCAGCAGACCTCGATCTCATGCGTCGAACGATCCGCCTAAAACTTAAAAACCACGCGAACCTCAAAGATGAACTCCTCGCCCTTCCTGAGGACGGTATTATTATTGAAGACGCTTCCGCACGACGAGGGGAGTCCGCCCGATTTTGGGGAATGAGACTGCAAGGAAACATATGGACTGGACAAAACTGGCTCGGCCGTCTTTGGATGGAGCTCCGTCTGGAGCTTGCGAAGACACCTGCCCAAACAACCTCAAACTAACTCAACCCCTCAAAAAGCATGTCACTCAACTGGAAAAACTACGACGAATATTTCAATCACCCTCGAGATCAACAGCAGATCGATGAGAATACGAAGCTCGAAATCGAAAAGATCGCCACGGAGATTCTTGGTCTGGATTACGAATCGCTGAAATCGACTTGGGGTTCTTGCTCGCCGCCGGGAGTCTTCGCCCAAACGGTCGTTCGGGTCGAGAGTTCCACTCCTCATCGTTTTTCAGGTATCTGCCAGAAAGAGGCGATTGGGCTCAAGATTTTCAAAAAGGGAAAGGGGCGGAAACTGGTTCTTGACCACAAGCATTTAAGAAACAAACTGCCTGGATTGCCGAATGATTTTGTCCAAGAGGTCTACGATGCCGGCGAGCACAACGACACCTTCTATCTTGTTCAAGAATGGGTCGAAGGAAATTCTCTTGAGAACTTCCTCGCAAACCAAACACCCACAACGCCCGAGGTGGCCATTCAACTTCTCAGCGATTTCTTTGAGGGGATACTCCTCCCCTTGTGGTCTGCCGGCACGATCTGGTGGGACATTCGAGCAGGTAACTTCTGCGTTACCGAGCGTGGCGGCAAACAACGCCTTGTGCTCATAGACACGGATTCCCTACTGGCCTATGCGGAGGAAATTATCGAAACTCCCCATGTGTTCACCAAACGGAACCATGGGAAAGTGACTGCACTAAAGCGAATCAAAACAATCGCCACTGATTTGGTCATGTCAGCGATTCCCAAGGAAAATCTCAGAGGCAAGAGATCATCCATCGAGAAACAAATCCGAGCCATCGCGGATGCTTGTCTGGTTGATTTTGATGAACTTGAGCGCCTTCAGAACGAAGAGTGTTTTAATTTAATGGTAAGTAAACTTTACAACGGCGTAAGCAAGATTTAAATAAATTGACTAGAGTCTAAAAGTTTTTCAAAAAAACAAATAACTTTATGGGTTAAGCAATTGTTCTTTAGTTTACTGCCATTGCGCGCGTGCTAGCTTCATGTGCTCTTAGAAGTATGGTTCAAAAAACTCGAATATTTCGTTCATCGCCTCTACGGCTGACTGGCAAATAAGAGGGGCATCTCCCACAGCACAAACGAATCCACCAGAAACTTCTGCTGGACAATTTATTGCAACTGTAACATTATTTCGAGGTCCGTTCGATGTGATTCGTGGAGTAAAAACATGCCTCTGGTTCTCTACTTGCGGGTGTAATGTCGTGAGCAAATTTGCATAATGTGGCACAGCATTTTCAGGGAAAAAAATCTGAGCACTGACATCATTTTGATTTACGATAAACTGATAATATTTTCCATCAATTGTTACAATATATGCCCTGTTTGGAGCATGGAATACAGGCTCTCCCTCAGGTAAGTTGAGCCCGCATCTTTGGTTCCAAAGGTAGATACATTTCAAAAGTCTTACAAAATTCTCGCGATCCCAGTTATCGCCATCATCATTCGGACCATCATTGTCTACACCACCGTGATTTGGAGGTGTTGGAGGTTTGCTGCTTTCTGTGTTTTTTGTATATTGATCCTCAACAAATTGGCGCCATTTTCCAGAAGGTTTGTCAAAAAGTGTCCTTTCAACCGTCTCCCCCGTATCCCACGGACTGCCCCAACCAGTCGGACCAACACAGGCATCAATTTGGGAGCAAAATTTTTCATATTCCTGCCCTGTTGTTACCGGATGAGGCAGTCCGGCACTGCTTAAGCGGACAGTTCCTGGAAACAAAATATAAAAGCTTCGGGCTGTCCATTTGTCCAAAATATATGCGTTGTCTTCACTACGAAGAAAAAACAGAAGTTTCGTGAAGAAAGATATGCCCAAACCTTTAATTTCTTCTGCAACTAATTTCGTATGGTTGAAATCGTCAAGGCGTGATGCTTTGCTATTAAAAAGGTGTTCTACCAATTCTTTAACCTTTTGGAGGTTTTGACCCTGCAAACTCAAGCGATAATTGTAAAAATTTCGCCCACCCCATGCCATTATTGTGGCATATTTAACAAGGGAATCAATTTGCCTGTTCCTGCAGACTGCCTTGACCTCAAATCGGTCCAGTATTTTATCACCATGGCCTGGAATCAAATTTGATGATGATGAATAACTTTCCAACCCGCCAGGGAGTTCCTTAATATAACTCCGCGGCCGCTTTCCTATAGGTCCTTGTGATGGAGGATTATTATAGCATTTATTTGGTTTCATAAAATCTAAACACATTAGTAAAGCGGTTGGTTTACAAAGAGAGTTTTGAGTAGAAAGGCACGGATGGTGTCGTTGAGGAACGGGCAGAATCGGTTTTTGGTGCCGTCGGGCCAGCCATGGAGGTTGGAAGGTCCATGTATGCGGGCGACATAAAAATTTTAAAGCTTTGTAAGTTATTCATATTTAGTAAATCAGATTTTTTTACGCCATTGCATATATGCTTTTAAAACAGCAGGCTGACATAAAGCAAAAGCATCCTCTCCAATCGAAGTCACGCTATTCGGAATTGTTACACTTTTCAGGCTACTGCAACTGGCGAATGCCTCCTCACCAATCGAAGTCACGCTATTCGGAATTGTTAGTCTTTCAAGACTTTTGCAACCAATGAAGGCAAACGCTCCAATCGAAGTAACTTTATCTGGAATTTTTAAATTTACCAGTCTTTTGCAGCCTTCAAATGCTCCCAAACCAATGGAAGTCACTCTATCTGGAATTTTTACGCTTTTCAGGTTGCCGCAACGGGTAAATGCCTCCTCACCAATCGAAGTCACGCTATTCGGAATTGTTACTCTTTCCAGTCTATCACAGAAGGAAAATGCTTGATCAGCAATGCTACCGTATAATGCAAGATCACCAATCGAAGTCACCCCATTGGGAATTGTTACACTTTTAAGGCGAGAGCAGGTCCAAAAGGCTCTACAGCCAATATAATTTACGCTGCTGGGTATTTCCACAGTTTCCATGCTGGAGCAACCAGAAAAAGCGTCCGACCCGATTGTTGTGCACCCTTGGGGAATGACGACACTTAAAATCATGCCATTTTTTTGAATGCTGCATCGCCGATCCTGCGCACTGGAAGGGGCAAATCGTCAAACTTGTCGGGAATCACAACATGACCCCGGCCTCGATAACCTGTTATCATGATCTCGCCATTGGCTGCGCTATAAGTAAAATCCTCTTGAGGCGAAGTTTTTATCGATGGTTTGGAATCAGTTTCTCGCGGCTTGTTGGGTGGGACCTCACAAGCTTGGCTGAAGGCGCGGAGCAACCGCCTGCGTTCCCCCAACTTCTCAATTCCGAGTTCGCGGAGGTCGCTATCGGTAAGGTCGCCAAGAATTGAATCGGTCACTCCTTCTTCTGTAAAAAGCGGAAGAAGGTGCTGTAGCAATTCGTTTACCAGAAGGTTTTCAAGGGTGGATGATTTCATTATGTTTCAATAGATTGATCAACTGGGCTATCCGGGAAGGCAAAATCCCAACCAATCGAGTTTTGGATATTCACGATAAACTCATTTATTCCCAGAGTCCGGCCGGCGA
>Ga0214921_10009501_pt1 | contig 12296 bp, 8 predicted proteins | sample LL1505_MetaG_FD_177992 | JGI IMG/M metagenome (GOLD analysis project Ga0214921, IMG submission 177992) | Freshwater microbial communities from Lake Lanier, Atlanta, Georgia, United States - LL-1505 | ecosystem: Environmental > Aquatic > Freshwater > Lake | place: USA: Georgia | collected 2015-05-28 | reverse complement strand
AAAATGGAAAATCAAAAAAAACCAAAAATATATTTTTGCAAAAGTTCAGGACTTTTTATTTTGAAGATTTTTAGAAAATGAATTTAGCAATTTTGAACAATGTTCAAAATTGCTTAAGAAATTTTGAACGGCGTTCAAAATTGCTAAAAATTAAAAATAATAATATATTGTTATACATATAATGAAAAAATATAACTGTGATAATTGTAATATTCATACAAACTCAAAACAAACCTATGAAAGACATTTATTGAGTATCCGACATAAAGAAATAAACGAATCAACCATATTTGTACATTCATGCAATATATGTAACAAACGGTTCAAGGGTAGAACAGGAAGATGGTATCATTCAAAAAAATGTCTAAAACAACAAGAACAAACAGAAGAAACAGAACAAACAGCACTAGTAGAACAAAACGAACTAATTAATGAAGATGATGTGAAAGAACAATTGAATAAAATGACAAATTTATTAGTGGAAATAAAAGAAAACCAACAGCCCACCACAGCCATAACACAAAACAATCAAAACAATAATAATAACAATTTTAATGTGAACCTTTTTTTGAACGAGCATTGCACCAACGCAACAAATTTCATAGATATGATCAATGGTATTCAATTAGATACTGAATATCATGAATATATTACAAGTGCCGATTATGTGGACTCTATTGTTCGCATGATCAAAACCGAATTAGACAAACTACCAGTGGTGGACCGCCCAATTCACTGCATAAGAAACGAAGATGAGAACCAACAAATACTTCATATAAGACATAACAACAAATGGAACAAAGAAACCGAACTAGAATGGACACAACAAATCCATAATTATTATATAGACGACGACGAAGAACCAACAGAAGAAAACAAGAAAATAATTTTCTATGCTCTAAAACAAATGGAAGACAATATAATAGAACAAATCCAAAAACTCTATCAACATACAGGAAAACTAATAGCAACAAAACGCGAATATAAAACAGAAATGGATTATGTACCGAATAAAATGCGAATTATAAAATGTTTAATAGAACATGTCAATATTTCTCGAGAAGAATTAAACAAAATAATAGATGATGCATATTTGCAATTGCAATTGCAAATGTCTACTCCTATAGACCATTCAAATGTGAAATAACAAATGGATTGCCTTTCAATTGAGATAACAAATCTGGGTTGGTTCTATCTAATTGAATATTTGGATATAACCCATTTTGTGCAGAAGATTGTTGTCCCATCATTCCAAGAGAAGGTGTTTGTGAAGGCATAGTAGGATCCAATGCTCTATTGTTTTTCAACCAATCATCTTTTGCTTTACCAGACATATTAATATCCCCAGAAAATAAACCCATATTTCCACTAGGTGTATAGGAAGCAACAGTAGACGATTTCAAATCATTATTTCGTTGGTTATATTCAGCATCATATCTTCGTGCTTCTCGTCCCCTCTCACCAGCACTTCCAACACCCGTATAACAGATATTTTGCGTCATGCGATTATTGACGGCAGCCTGATTTTCTGTCACGGCATAAGCACCACCTCGTTGATTTCGGTCAATGAACAAATGTCCCTTGGAATCTTCAGTGGTTTCTTTGATCGTAGTAGCAGGTCTATCTGCAGGATTGAAAACATATGAATTAGAAACAGTAGTACCAGGATTTTGATAAGGTCTCAATGTACCTATTGTATTTTCGCGTCTGGAAGGGCGAAGTGCATCCAATAAAGGTGCAACAACGGCACCAATGGCACCGCCAAAAGCCCCAAAATAAGTATCATTAGAATTTACAGTACGATTATTTTGATATACCATTTTTGATTTATGACCATAATCCGCTTCATTACTACCATTTGCACCAGTTCTGTATGCAGGAGCAATAGGAACAGCCCCTAAATCAATATGTTTTGAAGGCATGTATTCACCATCAACATAAGCAGCTTCATTAGTAGCACCTGCACCACCAATATATTCAACACTGGTTTCTTGACGAGCACCATCTTTCAAAATATTAATAGCACGACTGGTTGGTGCAATAGTACCACCTGTAGTAGTAAAATATCTTTCTGGACCTAATTCAAAAGAAGTATCTACGCGATTTTTTTCCATTTGTCCTAAAACACCACGATTCGTAATGGATGCCATTGCAGGACCTTCATGACCATATAGTCCAATACCTCCTGATTTTTGATGATTCGCAACACGCAACTCATCTACTGTTCTAGGTAAATACATGTCTCGCGCCATTAATCCAGAATTATATCCACCAACACCGTCATTACCATATCCAGCACCAATACCTGGTGCAACATGTTGTTCAGCAAAAGGTTTGACATTTGACATTTTATTGGAAGGATTAACACGAGATTGAAAAAAATCAGACATATTTGGCGCACCATATGCATATTGGTAATTTTCTTGTGGAGCAAATAATGGTGCTCTTTCAGTTTTTGTTATTATTTGTGATCCAGACCCAGTGTAACTATCCATAATACTTTCCGTAGAATTTGCATCAGTGCGAATAGTTCTTAAATGACTGCCAAAAAAAGGCGCCATATTATTATGTTGAAAATACTCAGTACCGACTTTTTCACCGGTTAAAGAAACATATTGGGCAGTTGCTGGATTAGGTACTTGACTGCTAAACATATTACTATTTTGCCCGGAAGTTCCGCCTAATATAGAAGATTTTGAATTAGGATTAAAATATTTGTCAGTATAGACACTTGGACTGTCAAATTTATTCACGGTAGACAATTTACTTGTTAGATCATTTGCAGGACTTTGAACGGGATATTCTTCTGGGAAATTTGTATTCGGGACATCAATATTTGGTAAATATTTGTTTTCATAATCCCCCGTTCGCTGACTAAATGATTCTTTTTTTTTTTGTTTATTCATTACAAAAAGGCCAGCCAAAGCGACCATAGGGATTGCAATTTCAGCCATATTTTATACTTAATATAAAATAGCAAAATAAATTATATTGATAATATTATTTTTATTGAAAATAAAAATAATAGGTGGATACTTAACTCTTTGTTTTCGTTTCATAATACAATCGTCCGTACTGATCGATTGTATTACGATGCGTAAGTAAATGGCGGAACTTGTTCCATGAAAAATAAGAGCAGTTATATGTGGCCACCGAATAGGGCTACAAAATAAATGAATTATTTGTTCAAGGTAAGGGTTAAGCAATAGAATATAAATCAACTCTTTCTATGGTGGAAACATTGGGTAGTCGTGGATTATAAGAATCTTTTTCTAAAATGCGTGTTTGAACATTCCAATTGAAATTGCGTTCGAAATTATCTTGAGGATTTATCCAAGGATATTCCCAACGGCTTTGTTCTATATCGCGATACATCCATGCAGGATGGCTTGCTCTAGATTCATCTACAAAAGGTTTTACATTATCATATACAAAAGATTCGGTTTCTGTCATATGATCCTTATATTGATTTAATGTTACAACATCTCGGTTTAATTTTCGCGTTAATCCACGAAAATCGCTCTCCAATTGAATAGAATTTGTACATAAATTCGCGCCCCATCCTTGCAATCGTAATTGTGGATCCATCATAAAAGGCATATTATCACCATTACCAGGTGTATTTAAATAATAACTTTCTGCAAATGTACTTTGTTGTAATGATTTTTTTATTCTTGCAGGATCATCATGAAATCGTGTAAATGCCATTGTATATTATAATATCTTATTTTATGACTAGAAAATAATAATTAACAAAAAATGTATAAAAACAAAGAATAATAATTTACTATATGTTTTCATTCACATACCCAAATCCCAATATACAAGTAAACAATGATACCCCTAAAATATGTCTAAATATGATAGTAAAAAACGAAAGTCGTGTTATACTTCGCTTGTTAGATTCAGTTGTAAAACTAATAGATGGATATTGTATATGCGATACTGGTAGTACAGACAATACAATTGAGTTGATCACAACTTATTTCAAACAACACAATATTCCTGGAAAAATAGTAGAAGAACCTTTCAAAGATTTTGGATATAACCGAACTTTTGCATTAAAATCAGCAGCTGAAATTCCCAATATGGATTATTTATTATTGATGGATGCAGATATGATTTTAACTGGTTCTCATTTGCGGAATACCGAAAGTATCAAAATATTCAAAAAGAATCTTACAAAGGATTGTTATCATTTGTGTCAAGGTTCGCCTACTTACTATTATAAAAATGTTAGAATTATCAAGAATTACAAGGGATTTTCATATTGGGGAGTAACGCATGAATATGTACAAACGCCAGACGGAACCCAATATGAATCTATAGATACAGACAAATTATTTATTCAAGATATTGGTGATGGTGGTGCAAAGACGGATAAATTTGAAAGAGATATTCGTTTGTTAAAAAAAGGTCTAGAAGAAAACCCCAATAATGACAGATATACATTTTATTTGGCAAATAGTTTGAGAGATGCAGGACATCATGAAGAAGCCATTGCGACTTTCAGAAACCGTATTAAAATAGGCGGATGGGTAGAAGAAGTATGGCACAGCTATTACAATATAGGTATTTGTTATAGAACATTGGGAAAAATGGAACATGCCATTAGTACTTGGTTGGAAGGCTATGATTATTATCCAAAACGATTAGAAGGATTGTATGAAGTGATGAAATATTACCGGGAACATGGTAAAAATAAACTGGCATATTTGTATTATGTGGCAGGAGATAAATCAAGAGCTAGATGGGGCGCTTCACCGGAATATCTTTTTTTGCAAAAAGATATATATGACTACAAAATGGATTATGAAATGACCATTATAGGATATTATGTGAATGATGACAACTATAATTTGAACAATATAAATATGAAAGTGCTCGCAGATCCACATGTAAGCGACGATATCGCGCGAAATGTCATGACCAATTACAAGTATTATACGAAAAAAATAGTAGAACAACATAAACCGCTTTTGTCAAAAAATATGGATGTATTATTACATGCAACGAGATCATTAGATATAGACCAAACCGGTGAATTTGTAACGAGCACGCCTTCAATAGTAAGACGAGGTAATCATGTAATCATAAATGTGCGATATGTAAATTATAGGATAGATGAACATGGTAATTATGTGAACAAGGACAAAATTCATACAAAAAATGCAATTGCTATTTTGGATATCTCAAATCCGCAGTGGAAAAATATACAAGAATTTGAATTGAAGTATGATACAACGATAGATAATCATTATGTAGGGTTAGAAGATATTCGTTTGTTTGAAAGTGACAATGTTATTTACTATAATTCAAATCGCGGGTTGTCTTATCAAAATATGACGATTGAACATGGTGAAATAGATTTTTCAACAGAATCAACTGCGAATTATAACTGTTTGAAAAAAGCAGGACAACATACTATTGAAAAAAATTGGGTTCTTATTCCAGTAAATGATAGCGATGATACGATAAAGGCAATCTATAATTGGTACCCGATTATTATTGGAGACATTATAGATGACAATTTCGTAGAAACGCAACAGGTACAAACGCCGTCATTTTTCAAAAATTTGCGCGGCTCTACGAATGGCGTGATTGTTCGTGATGAAATATGGTTACTATGTCATGCAGTGTCATATGAAGATCGCCGTTATTATTATCATATATTGATTGCGTTGGATAAGGATACATATGAATTGAAACGATATACACCATATTTTACTTTTGAAGGTGAGAAAGTGGAATATACATTAGGATTTGTATATTTAGAGAATACAGATACTCTTCTTATTGGATATAGTATATATGATAAAACAACCAAATATATGAATATTGACAGAAGTTATTTTGAACAAATGATGATTTCTAATAAATTATAAAAAAAGAAAAAAGTAAATATATAGTATAATGAGTGATGCGTTTAAGAATATTGCATTATCCATGTGTTTGTTATTTTTCTTTTTAATAATGTTTTCATTAAATAGTCCAGACAGAAAAAAAGAACCGGTATGGATAGTTATTATTTTTTTGGTAGGAGTGATATCATTTGTGAAAGTGTTGTTTTTTTCGCATAAATATAGCACAGATAAAAAAAAACAAGAATTCTTACAAGAAGATTCATTAAATAAAGTAATGATAATTACATTAATCGCTGGTGTTTTTATTGTTTCATTATATGGACCACCACATAAAATGGTTACAAAAGTATTCATTTATTTATTAATCATTATGATCCTAGTAGGGTTTGTAGTAATAATATATTTGTTATATAATTATTCAAAACAACAAAAAAAATCATCAAAATAGATTTTTCCTTTTATTTTTATTTTTATTTTTCTTTTCCCGTTTTTTACTTTTTCCCTTTTTTCTTTTACAATGGATTATATGGAGAACCATTACATCTAGCATATGTTGTTCTATGCCATTGTGTAATACCATGCTGTAAAATACCATCCAAATGCGCTTTTGTACCATATCCCATATTTTTATGAATAGCATATCGCTCACTTAATTGAGGATACTGCTGACATAATTCTTGTATATAATTATCGCGTGCACATTTTGCCAAAATAGAAGCAGCCGCAATTGCAATATATGTATTATCGCCTGCTTCAATCGTTTCATATGGTACAGTAAACAAAGTGTCGGTAGAATTGTCAAAAATAGAATAGGGTTTGAAATCATTTCCATCAATTAATAGAAATGTTTTTTGTGTAATAGGGTTTATTTCTAATCTAGATACGATTTGACGAATACATTCATGCATGCCTTGAAATACAGCTTGTCTAATGTTTATTTTATCAATCACATCGTGTTCGATATAATGTATGGCCCAAGCAGCGGCATGTTCTTTTATATAATCGGAAAGAATGTTAATTTTTTTTTTATTTTTTATTTTTTTACTGTCTTTTATATCTGGATTTTGGAACAATGTAGAATCTTCAGGTAAAACCACTGCTGCTACATATAAACGGCCAAAAAGGGGACCGCGACCGGCTTCATCAATCCCGATTTCAATATGATTTTCTGTATTGTATTTGTAAGAGAGCATTGTATGTATAAATAAATGAATAGATACAAATGCAAATCATCAATTTTATTTTGTATGATTATTATATAATGAAATTCATTACTAAAAAAATATTGAAAAAGATAAATATTCCTATGGTTTTATTATGGTTATTAATAATACTCATAGTTGTAATTGCTATTTACAATTTAGGAATTTATTTCAATTTTTATGAAAAATTCACAATGTCTTTACAGCAACCAAGTGAAATATTTATGATAAAATCAATAGAAATACTTCCTATTGATACGAATAACAAAAACTTGAAACATTTAAGAATTGGTGAAATAAAAATAAATGATTTATCAAATAACTATACTATTGACAGAAGTTTTAGCAGTAATCCAGCCAAAAATCTAGGATTTGAAAATTTGCAAGATAATCAACGAACAACATATTATAAATCAAACGATACACCAGGCAAATTGAGATTGAATATAAACGATACAAAATTAGAAACCATAACAATTACAAATTGTCTTTATAAAGAAAATAATAAATATGAATATATTGACAATTTAAAAGATTATAAAATACATTTTATTAATACAAACAATGATATTTTTTATTTATTATTTACTGATCCGTTATGTAGCGATTTATTTAATATAAACACAAATTACACTGTTGCAATACGATTCACAGATATAAAAAATTCTTTCATTTCTATATTCAAAGGGGATCCTGGTAAAGATGGTATAAATGGTAAAGATGGTATAAATGGTAAAGATGGTAAAGATGGTATAAATGGTAAAGATGGTATAAATGGTAAAGATGGTAAAGATTATATACCAATTGCAAACGGAATTCAATAAATTTGCATTTCATAGTAAATGGTAAAAAATCGAAACAACAATAGACAAATGATCTACATAGTTATACTATAGATCATTTTCAAGGGTGTAAAATGTTTAGGATAAAATGAACATATAAAAAATAATATATTTTCCTGATATATAATATATTATTTATAGTAATGAAATTGAAATTCACTCCATTTACTATATTTCTAGTGTTACTGATTATTTTAGTAATTTTTATATTAATAAATAATTTGGTATCATTTAAAGAAACAAAGGAAGGATTCATAGATTTTAATAAAACAAACGCAGAAACATCAAATATTGAAATATATATTCCACAATATAGTAGTGATATAAATAGAAAAGTAAGCCATTTATACGATAATATATATTTTGATCCCAAAAATGGGTGTTTTATTGAAGTCGATGGTTTACAAACCGCAACAACCATCAATGATTCAAGCGGAAACACTATTACTAGAATATATATTTGTGAAAGAACGGATATAAATAATTTTGATACAGTAATCACTAAAACAGATGCGAATAATGTGGTTATACCGAATGATACAAATGAAAGTCAAATAAAAACAATACTACCTGTATATACTCAAAAATCATATGTAACAAATGCAACGATTACAATGAATGATAGTGGTTATAAATATTTATTATTTTATTATTCATGGTATAAAGATACATATATTCACATATTTAAAAGATCTGCTAGTTCAAATACAGATGTACCAACATATATAAATTCGTTTGCATTTAATTCATCTGGGATGATTTCGAATGCAATCCAAAATATTAACAAACCAACATTAACAGGAATTGCAACCACAATAAATTATACAAGCAGTGACAATAATAAAATGGTTGTTCTATCTGCTTATCCAAATGCAAATAATGGAACTTATCAAGTATTTCAAATAACTCCAAAAGTATATTATGATATATCTAATGGAACTATCATTCTAAAAAATGATGATGCGACTATAGCAGTATACAAAAGAACGGGTGATCTAATAAGCCCTGATGCTACAGGAAGTATACCATCATTATCAAATATGATGAGTAGTATAGATGGAAATCCATATATATTTATTGTAAAAAATGCAAATGGAAGCAGTGGTAATGTATTGGTTACATCAGTAAAATATAAGACAATCATATCTATACTTGATAAAGATCATAAGATAGTAGTCACCCAACGATTCAACAAAACAAAAGCAGTAAACGATATAGCAACAGATAGCGAAAATCCTGATGTCACACCTGCTCCAACTAGTGCCTCTCCAACTAGTGCCTCTCCAAGTAGCGCCTCACCAACTAGTGTATCACCAACAGATCCAGGTAATTGGCAAGACCAATACAAAAATACAAATTGCGGTGATGATGCAACATGTTGGTATTGGTTTTTTAAGACATATCCAAAAAATGATGTTGGATATAATATTTTTACAGATGACTATTTTTTGAAAACAGAAGCAATACCACCGGTTTGTCCACAATGCCCAAATTGTCCCAGTAGTGGTACATGCACAAGTTGTGGCGGAAACGGCGGATCTGGAACAACAAATGTACGATTAGAATTAACACCAATATCTTCATCAGGAAGTAAATACAAAGATAGTTTAGGTAATATATATATTGCATATTCAGATAGTTCAGGAAATACAAAATATATATTACAAGGAACCACTCCACAAGGAACCACTCCACAAGGAACCACTCCAAATGTAGATATAGGAATTCAAAATAATGTAACAACTGTAGATAAAAATGGTCAATTCACAACTACAGCGAATCCAAATACAGTTGGTGGTGGATTAACACTATCCACATTAAGTTTGGACCAAGCAGGGACATCATTATTAGATAATACTGCAGGTGTAGCAAATAATATAATAAATACAACAGGTGGTGCATTAGGTACTGCAGGTAATTTAGCATATAGTGCAGGTAGTGGTGCAGTGAATTTATTGAGAGATACTGGTAGTGGTGCAGTAAATTTATTGAAAGACGCTGGTTCAGGAATAGCAAGCTTAGGAAGTGGTGGAATAAGATATCAAGGATCTCAAGGATCTCAAGGATCTCAGGGATCTCAAGGATCTCAGGGATCTCAAGGATCTCAAGGATATCAAGGATCTCAAGGATATCCTACAGGTATTTCTGATAAAAACTTTGGAAGAATGCCAGGTCAAACAACGGTAGATAATTATTCTTATTATGGTGCAGTTCAATCAAAAGGTGGTAATTATATTCCAGTAACAGCTGATTTTAGTTCATTTAGAAAATAGTTATAATTTTACAATAAGAAAATGATATAAATATATTACATTATTTTATAATTAAAAAATAATGTATTGTCCAACAACACAATGTATATCTGTTAGACCGAATACATATGGTACATATATAGGACCAACAGGACCTACTGGACCAACAGGACAAATAGGAGAAACAGGACCAACAGGACCATTATCAACAGGACCAACAGGACCTACTGGAGTTACAGGATCAACAGGACCTACTGGAATGACTGGTTCAACCGGCCCAATTGGAACAGGACCAACAGGACAAACAGGTATAACGGGAGATACAGGACCAACCGGACCAACCGGACCTATTGGAACAGGACCAACAGGACCAACTGGACAAACAGGTATAACGGGATATACAGGACCAACAGGACCAACAGGACCTATTGGAACAGGACCAACAGGACAAACAGGCATAACGGGATATACAGGACCAACCGGTCCAACCGGACCTATTGGAACAGGACCAACCGGACAAACAGGTATAACGGGAGATACAGGACCAACCGGACCAACCGGACCAACTGGCGAACAAGGACCACCTGGTGCAATTGGATTACAAGGAAAAACAGGTCCAACTGGATATACTGGATCTACCGGACCAAGTGGAGCAACGGGACCAAGTGGACCAACTGGACCAACTGGGCCAACTGGACCAACTGGGCCAACTGGACCAACTGGGCCAACCGGACAAACTGGACCAACTGGAGTAACCGGACCAACTGGACCAACTGGGCCAACTGGACCAACTGGGCCAACTGGACCAACTGGTTATACTGGTACTACTGGACCAACTGGAGTAACCGGACCAACTGGAATAACCGGTGACACAGGAATCACTGGTTATACTGGTACTACTGGACCAACTGGAGTAACCGGACCAACTGGAATAACAGGTGACACAGGAATTACTGGTTATACAGGTATTACTGGACCAACAGGTCCACCAGGACCACAAGGACCAGTAGGTACAAGTTTATGGAATTATAGTAGTTTGAGTAATCAAAATATTTATTATTTAGATGGTTTTGTAGGTGTTGGTAGAAAATACCCACAATACGCTTTAGATATTTCTGGTATTGTAAATATAGAAAATGATAATGGGATTGTGAATATAACAAGTTCTTCACAAAATATGTCATTAGGGCAACAGTCTTTGCAAAATAATACTACAGGTCTATTTAATACAAATTTTGGTCATTTTTCTATGACAAATAATACTACAGGAAATAAAAATACATCTATTGGGTATAGTGCACTAGATAATATAAATGGAAATAATAATACAGCAATAGGTGGAAATGCATTTTCCAAAAATATATTATTCAACAATTCAACTGCTATTGGATATGACTCTCAACCAACACAAGATAATCAAATTGTATTAGGAACATCCGCTGAAAAAACATATATTCCAGGTATTGAAAGTTCTAGTGATACAACATCGGGTGCTTTATTAGTAGTTGGGGGTGTAGGTATTGGTGGAAACTTGAATGTTGGTGGTAATTTGTATATCAATGGTGTTAAAGTTACCACTGGACCATCAAGTCAATGGACAGATGTTGCAAATGGAAATATTTATTACAAGGGAAATGTGGGTATAGGTGTAGATATTATTGATCCACAATATACATTGGATGTCTCTGGAAGCACCAATTTACGAGGAAATACTTTTATAAAAGGAAATATAGTAGCGTACAATGATATCTCTTTCAATGGAAATGTCAATGTTGGTCAAAATTTATATATCAATGGGATTCAAATTACGGCCGGTGGTACAGGACCTACAGGACCTACAGGACCTATTGGAACAGGACCTACAGGACCATCTGGAACAACAGGACCAACAGGACCAACAGGACCTATTGGAACAGGACCAACAGGACCAACAGGACCATCTGGAACAACAGGACCAACAGGACCAACAGGACCTATTGGAACAGGACCAACAGGACCATCTGGAACAACCGGATCCACAGGACCCACTGGTCCAAATGGTATTGCCGGCACAAATGGTGTTTCTGGCGGGTTAACATTATACTTTACTTTTAATGCAGTAACTACACCCGCTATTCCATTAATAGGATTTACGGA
>Ga0214921_10009499_pt1 | contig 12297 bp, 12 predicted proteins | sample LL1505_MetaG_FD_177992 | JGI IMG/M metagenome (GOLD analysis project Ga0214921, IMG submission 177992) | Freshwater microbial communities from Lake Lanier, Atlanta, Georgia, United States - LL-1505 | ecosystem: Environmental > Aquatic > Freshwater > Lake | place: USA: Georgia | collected... | reverse complement strand
GAACCTCAACAAAGAGATCAACGCACCGCAGATCACGGGCAATCTCGCGCGTCTTCTGGGCGACGTCGCCTCGCACGGCATCGGCATGAGCAGCGCCCTGCAGAGTGCGCCGCCGCAAGCTGCCGCAACGAGCGCCGGCGCGGGTGCCGCGGCGAGTCAGAACTCCGCGTTGCCGTCGATCTTCGGACGCGCGCGCGGCGACTATCCGATACGCGTCGTCACGCTGTTGTTCACCGACGTGGTGGGTTCAACCAAGCTCAAACAAGTGCATGGCGACACGCGCGCACTCGAAGTGATGAACCTGCACCACGCGATGGTCCGTCGCTTGCTCGCGCAATCGGCGACCGGCGAAGAAGTTTCGACGTCGGGCGACTCGTTTTTCCTGGTGTTCGGGACGCCGTCCGAGGCCGTGACGTTCGCATTGCAGGTACAAGCGAATTTGCGTGATATCGACCAAACCGACGGCGTACGTATCCAGGATCGAATCGGCATCCACTGCGGCGAGGTGTACGCCGACGCAGCCAAAGTGGCGGGCAAAACCTTCGACTTCAACGGCATCAACGTCGACACCGCGGCGCGCGTGCAATCGCTCGCGACCGCCGATCAAATTCTGATGACGCGCTTCGCCTTCGACAACGCGCACCTGACGCTCAAAGGCCACGAAATCCCGGACGTGGGGCACCTGACCTGGCGAAATTACGGGCTGTACGAAGTCAAAGGCGTGTCACAACCGATCGAGATCTGCGAGGTCGGCGAAACCGGTCGCGCCAACCTCAAGGCCCCGCCGGACGCCGAAAAAGCGCACCGCGTCGTCGAGAAACGCTGAGCGGCAGAAACGTCTAGCGGTGCGGCGTCATGTCACGCCAGGCGTCACGACGTTCGAGATCCGCGCAGGCGTACGCGGTGTTGAGCAGAACTTCGCTTGATCCATAAGGCTGCTCACGCAACAACTTCTGTATGCGCGCCTCGGCGCCCGCGTTGAGGCGCATTTTTTCGTCGCCTCGCGAAAAATCGCTGACGACGCGATCCTCGAGGGTCGATCGAACACCCTCCAAGCCCTTGCCGATCACCCCGGTCTTTTCACCCAAGCCCGAATATCGCTGCTGGGCGAGGGTCACCGCTTTGTAGCAAAGGATCTGCACCTGCAATCGGTCGCCGTCGAGACTCAGCGTCTCGCCCCAACTGCGCGGCAAACCGTCCGTCGGAGTCGCCTCGCGCGCGCATCCCGCCATCAATGCGCCGATGATCACTGTCGCGGTCAATGCGCTGCACGCGCGACTCAACGCGACACCTCGACCACCGGCCCGGACAATTCGGGACGAACGAAATAGGTCACCGTCGCATCGACGGTCTGACCGCCGTTGAAGTCGATGGTGTAGTGGACTTTGGCCTTGCAAGATCGCAACGCGACCGTGCTGTCGCTGAAACTCGGAACCACGGAATCGACCTTGGCGGTCGTGATTTCGGCGGCCCATGATTTGCAGGCCTGCAAGCAGGCATCCGAGTGTGCCGCGTCGCCGTCGCAGGCGGCCTTCAACTGCGGCACTTCCGCGTTCAATTTTCGTTCGCATTGATAAGCGAGGTCGCGCTCGGCGCCGCGTTCCGTGAAGTCGACGACTTGTGCGATCACGCGAGAATCGTCGCAACTGACCTTGCTGCTGCAACCGGCGATCAATGCCATCGCCGCGAGGACGATCGAGGAAACACCCAGCCTTGAGAGCCGGTCGCCGGTCATGCCTTGCGGGCACCATTCAGGTTGATGCGCAACTTGCCGGCGATGGCGGTGAGCAATTGACTGACCCGTGATTCGCTGACGTCGAGCACCGCACCGATTTCCTTGAGCGTGAGTTCTTCATCGTAATATAGCGCGACGATCAGTTTTTCGCGTTCGTTCAGCGCAGCAATGCCGGCGCGGATATGCTCGAAGATCTGCTGCTGATCGACCCGCTCTTCCGGCGTCGCCTCTTCGCTCGCAAACTCGATGTCCTCGAGCGCCGCGGATTCGGCCAAACCCTGATTTCGACCGCGCAGCTTGTGGTAGCGGGCGACGTCCATGCCGAGCTCGGCCGCGATCTGCTTGTGCGTTGCCGGCGCGCCCGTTTCATTGGCGATGCGGGTTTCGGCCTGTCGCGCCTGCACGGCAACCTTGACCGTACTGCGCGGTGCCCACGAGGCGCGGCGAATCTCGTCGAGCATCGCGCCGCGTATGCGCAACTTGGCGAAGGTTTCGAAGTCGTTGCCGCGCTCGGCATCGAAGGAATTGAGCGCCTCGATCAGCCCGATGATGCCGGCCTGGATCAAATCGTTCGGTTCGATCGCCGCCGGCAAGCGCGACCTGAAATGCGACGCGACGCGCTTGACCAGATTCAGATGCGCCGTCGGGTCATGACTGACCTTCGGCGCGGTATCTGCGCAACTAGCGACGGCTTCGTAGGAGTCGAGCGCTCTCACGTCGCCTCCGACATGCGTTCGGCCGCGCGATCGATCAAAAATGTTTGCGGCTCCACGATGGGCGGCAGCGCGGCGATCGATGCGGCAATCTTGCGTATCGCGGTCGCAGCCGGACTTTCGGCACGCTGCACCAGCATCTCGCGGCGACGCGTCGCCTGCGGCACGCTGCCGTCGTGAGGGATGAGCCCGGCGAGCGTGAGTGGCAAGCCGAGGAACCGCGTCGAGACCTCATTGAGGCGCGCAAACACGGCTTCTGCCCGCTGCGCATTCGACGTGTCGTTGATGATGATTTCGATTTTCTGGTAGCCGAAATCGCGATTCATCACTTTGATCAGACCGTAGGCATCGGCGAGCGATGCCGGCTCGTCGCGGACCACCACGAGCAACACGTCGGCGAGCCGCGCGAGCGTGGTCACGTGGTTGCCGATGCCGGCGCCGGTATCGATCAACAATACGTCGGGCACCGGCGTGATCGCGTTGAGATCCTGCAAAACTTTCGCGATGCCGACCCCGTCGAGCTCGGCCATTTCGCGCACACCCGAAGCGCCCGGGATGATGCGCATGCCGAGCGGACCGTCGATCATGATTTCAGGCAGCGTCTTGGCGCCCGATACGACCGCGGAGATGTCGAACTCGGGTTTCATTCCGAGCAGGACGTGCAAATTCGCGAGACCGAAATCACCATCGAACAAGACCACGCTCTTTTTGAGCGCAGCCAGGGCAGCGGCGAGCTGCAGCGTGACGAACGTCTTGCCGACGCCGCCTTTACCGCTCGAGATCGCTACGATTCGTGGCCGTTTGACGTCCATGGTGCCTTCATCCAACGCTGCGATCGGTCTCGCACAGCGTGAGTTCGAGTATACGCGCGAGATCCGTTTCCAGTCGCGCACGATCGATCGGCGTCAACGCGGCGGTCGCGTCGGCCGTGGCGGAAAGCCCGCAGAGCGGCACGCCCCGTTCGGCGAGCAGCGACAACAAACCGAGCGGCTGTTCGCAGGACTCCCAGTGCGTGATCACGACCGCGGCAATCGGCAGGCCTGCGTTCAACCAGCGCAGCGCCGCGACGCGTTGCATGTGAGCCGGCAAGCAAAGAATCATGCCGCGCGTTTCGAGTGCCTTGCAGGCACGTTGCAATTCTTCGACGTCCATGGCGCCGGTGTCGAACACCGAAATTCCTTCGGGAACACCACCCCAACTCGCTTCGAGCGTCGCACGATCTGCGAGCGCAAAGAAACGTTCGCGCGCACCCGGGCGCGCGTCACGCAGCGCACTCACGCTGCACGGCGAGCGTTCGGCAACGGCGCGGGCCGCTTGCATCACGAGCGTCGTCTTGCCGGAACCTGCAGGGCCGACGACCGCGAGGCCGTCCACGCCGAGCACGGCACCGAGATCGCAGGTCACGAGATCCGCGAGCATGCCGCTCGCCATCGCCGCGATCTCGACGTCTTCAGCCAGCAACTTGCGCGCATACGACGCAGCCACGCCCTGCTCCAGCAGCGCCAACATGCCGCTCGTCAGACCACCTTGAACCTGTCCTGCTGAAAGGCGCTTCTCCAACGCGTGCAACTCCGCGCGAATCGCGGCCACGAGTTGCAAGCCGTCTTCAGGATCGACGCGCTTCGCCGCCACGGGCGTCGCGACGCTCGGCGATTGCGGCGCAGCCGCGGTGACCGACACGGCATCTTTGCCCGCGATCACGCCATCAAGCGCTGCACGAAAACCGTCTCCGACCACTGCAGCGCCCGGCGCCGACGAATCGTTCTGCGCTTCGGCTTCCATGTCGATGCACACCAGCAATTCGGTGACGTTGCCGACCTTGTTGGTCGAGAGCACGAGTGCATCACGGCCAAACCGCTGCCTGGCGCGCTCGCTCGCCTCGCTGAATGTATCGGCCACCACCCGTTCGATGCGCATGGATACTCCCCTTTACGCTGCGTTCTGGCGCGCCTGAACGGTCACGCTACGATTCACGCGGAGGTTCAAATCCTCCGGCAGTTCTGCATAGGACAACACGGCCAGCCCCGGTACGCGCGGCCGCAGGATGCGCGACAACCAGGGTCGCAGCGTCGGCGAGGTCACGAGCACGGCGGGTCGATCCGCGTTCAATTCTTCTTGCGCGGAGGCACTCACCGCCCGCAGCAAACCTTCGGCGAGTTCAGGCTCGATCGGCACGTTGCCGCCATTGCCGCGTCGTACCGTACCGTGCAGCACCTGCTCCAACTCGGGTGCGAGCGTCATCACGCCCAGCTCTTCGCCGTGCGCGACGTAGTTCTGCACGATCATGCGACCGAGTGCCACGCGTGCCACGCCGATGAGTTCTTCGACGTCGGTGACTTTCTCCGCCACCGGTGCGAGCGCCGCGAGTACGCCGCGCATGTCGCGGATCGCAACGCCCTCGCCCAGCAGCCCCTGCAACACCTGCGTGAGCACGCCGATGGACAATTTCTTCGGGATGAGTTCTTCGACCAATTTCGGCGAGACTGCGGCCAGCTTGTCGACCAACTGTTGGGTCTCGTCGTGGCCGAGCAGCAAATGGCTATGGTCCTGCAAAATCTTGTTGAGGTGGGTCGCGATCGTCGTGCTCGCGTCCACCACCGTATATCCGAGTGAGCGCGCGTAATCGCGCTGGGCCGGGTCGATCCATACTGCATCGAGCCCGAAGGTGGGATCTTTGGTACGCAAGCCCTGCAATTCGCCGTGCACCAACCCCGAGTGGATCGCGAGTTCGCGCGCCGGCTTCACTTCGCCGCGCCCGATCACCACGCCGTTGACCATGATCTGATACGACTCCGGACGCAGGTCGAGGTTGTCGCGAATGTGAACTTGCGGCACGAGAAAGCCGAGCTCGTAGGTAAGCTTCTTGCGGATGCCGCGAATGCGCGTCACCAACGAACCGCCGGTGTTCGCGTCGATCAGCGCGACCAGCGCGTAACCGACTTCGAGCCCGATGCGGTCGGCCTGCTGCACGTCCTGCCACGTCAACTCGCGCGGCGTAGACGGCACTTCCTCGGCCTTCTTCGCTTCCTGTTTGACGGTTGCGCGCTTGCGACCGAGCAACCAACCGCCGGCGGCAGTCAGAGCCGCCAAAGCCAGAAACGCGACATGCGGCATGCCCGGGATGATGCCGAGCAGCGCCAGAATGCAGGCGGCGAGCCACCAGGCTTCCACGTTGTTGAACTGCGCGGCGGTTTGCTGATGCAGCGACTCCTCGCCGGAGACGCGCGTGACGATGATCGCCGTCGCCACCGACAACAACAAGGACGGCACTTGCGCGACGAGACCGTCACCGACGGCGAGCAAGGTATAACGCTCGAGTGCCGTGCCGACGCTCATGCCGTGCTGCAAGGAGCCGACCAGAACGCCGCCTACGATGTTGATCAACAGCACGAGCAAGCCGGCGATCGCGTCACCGCGGACGAATTTGCTGGCGCCGTCCATCGAACCATAGAAATCCGCTTCGGAGGCAATCTCGCGACGGCGCGTACGCGCCTGATCCTGCGTGATGAGACCGGCGGCCAGATCGGCGTCGACGGCCATCTGCTTGCCGGGCATGGCATCGAGGGTGAATCGCGCCGTCACTTCCGAGACGCGGCCTGCACCTTTGGTGACGACCACGAAGTTGATGATCACGAGGATCGCGAACACGACGATGCCGACGATGTAATTGCCGCCGACCAGTACGGAGCCGAAGGCTTCGATCACCTTGCCTGCCGAATCCGAGCCTTCGTGACCGGCCGAGAGTACGACCCGAGTCGAGGCCACGTTGAGCGACAATCGCAACAGGGTCGCGAACAGCAGCACGGTGGGGAAGATCGAAAACGACAACGGCCGTTCCGCCGAGATCGCGAGGAAGATGATCACCAGCGACAAGGCGATGTTGAAGGTGAAGAACAGATCGAGCAGCAGGGTCGGGACCGGCAAAATCAGCAAGCCGAGCAGGATCAGAAAGCCGATCGGAATGGCTACCGCCTCCAGCGGGAGGTTCTTGGCCAACTGTCGAAGATTCGACGTGATATCTAGCGGCACCGTCGCCATCATTAAACCAATATGATTCAGGCAGTTACGACTTATCCCAACTCAGCCTCCACGGCTGCGCGGGATCCCGGCAGGTACGATGCAAGGCACGTGCCACGGGGGCCGTGAAAGTCGGGCTCAAGCACCCCGCCCTGCGGCCGACTTGAGGGGGGTGAACACCAGCAAGCCAATCCTCGCCCTCCTCGCCAGCCTATCCCTCGCAGGCTGCGCGAGCGTTCAACTCTCGGACCCGGCCCAACCGCCCTCCGCCATCGAACACTCGCTCGAAGGCGCATTCCGTCTGTTCCGCCCGAGCTTCGTCTCCACGACACCGGCGGCGACCGAAAAGGCGGCGGTGACCGAAAAGATTGCAAATGTCAGGCCGAGGACGCTCGCGACCGAAGCGCTTGCACCGCCCTCGCTGGTGCCGGATCACGCCGAGGACATCGTTGCCGTAGGCTTCGCCTCGATCGGCGCGCAATCCGGCAAAGACCCTGCACAGCAACGCCTCATGGCCGCCCGCGCCTCGAAGGTGGACGCGTACCGCAATTTGGCTGAACAGGTGTACGGCGTGAGCTTCGGCAGCGAAACGGTGCTCGAAGATCACAAGTTGCAGCAGGACTCGGTGCGCACGCGCATCGTCGGCATGCTGAACGGTGCCGAGCTCGTGAGCATGGAGCCGCTCGGCTCCGATACGTATCAAACCACGCTGCGCCTGCCCGCGAACCGCGTGCAGCAATTGCGACAGCGTCTGCAACGCTGAGGAAGAAGCCGATGGCACCTAGACTTCTTCCTCGTTTCGCGCTCGGTTTGGTCGGCGCAGCAGTGGCGACGGTGATCAACGCCGCCCCGCTCGCCGATCAAACCGGGCGCAGCGTTGCCGCCCGTACGGCCGAATGGCTGCAGGACTGCCTCGACCGCGACGAACACATCGTCACGACCAGTGATTTGATGAGCGCAAACGGACGCATGGAGTCGCAAGTGCACAGCGCTGCGGCCTCGACGGGCGCACCGGCCAAGCTCGCCAAGCAACTCGCGCGCTGTGCCGCTCCGCAGGCGAGCACGGAGAGTTGCGCACTAGGCGGTAACTTGCGGCAACCGGTCGCGCTCGAAGTGATCGAGGGCGAGCGGCATCCCGCCTGGAATGCGAATGATCGCGCGCGGCTCATCGACTTGCTGCCCGCGCGCTTGCACCGCATGGCGGAAACGCAGCCTCGCGTGACGATCGTCGACGGCCCCGATGCGGCGGCCGCAGGACTTCGATTGCGCGCCGAAATCGAATACGAAGGTACCGGTCTTTCGCAGCGCTATGCAGACGAATGGATCAACCCCGCGCGCCAATTGCGCGTGCATCTGAGCTTGCTCGATCGCGCGAACCGCGAAGTCGTGGCAGCCCGTGACGTCAAGGTCAAATTGGGTTGGGAAGCCCGGACGCGTCGCAACCAAACATCGAGTGCGCCGTGGTTCACCGAAACGATCTCCGCCATCGACGCCGGCGCGCGCGAAATGCTCGCCGGCCTGCGATGTCAGCCGGACGTGCTGAGCGCCAGCCGCACGCCCACGGGCCGTTGGCAGATGCATATGGAAGGCCGCGAAGGCGTGGAAGTCGGTCGTACCGTGTTGCTGATTCCGGCCAACGATGCGGCCCTGTCGTCGCGCTGGCCGATCGCGCGCGTCGCCTCGGTCACGGGTACGCGCACGGCCGATCTCGAGTTCATCCGCGGCGATGAAACGGCCTGCTCGAGCGACGGCTGTACGGCGCTCGTGCTCTGAGAATCCGCGATTCCGCTCGGGGATCAGTTCCCTTTGCGGAAGGTCGGCACGCCCGGCTGCAGTGAACCGGATTTGCTCTCGAGCGATTGACGCATCGCCGCCAACTCTTTCTTGAGATTCGCGACTTCATCGGCCGTCGCGCGCAAATCCTTGGCCTGCGCCTTGGACAAGGTTGCCGTCGCCTTCACCGGCGCGTTTTCGGACGGCCTTTCCTTGATGAGTTTGACGATTTCATCGAGACGTCCGTCCAGCCGTGCGACCGACTTCTCCAATGCTGCGAGTTTCGCATTGTCCTCGGGCTTGGCCTTGGCCGCATTCGCAAGTTCACCGCCGTTGCGTGCGCCGCTGATGATTTCGTTGAGACGCTTCACTTCCAATTGCTGAATCGCCAGACGATCCGCCTTGGTCTGCTCGCGCAGCGTCACGATCGCCCGTTGCGTCGTATCGTCAGCGACTTTCTCGTATTTCTGCAGCACCTCTTCGAAGCGCGACAGCGCTTTCAACGACTCTTCGACCTTGGTCAACTGCTCCTGCTGCTTGGCAATCGCCTCGACCAAAGACTCCGATTTGTGCGAAATTTCGGAGACGACGATCGCCACGAGCACCGCAAGCACGATGCCGATGCTCAAAGTCACGGCGCCGAAAATCGCCGGCGCCGTCTTGATGGACTTGGTTGCCTCTTCGTTGGTTTCGACGACACGCGTGAGCTTGCGCAGCGCATCGCTCGTAACCTGGGCGCTGTCGTTCGCCGCGTCGGCCGCATCGAGCACCAGCGCCGTCAACACTTCGAGAGGACTGTCCGGCTTTTCGGCCGGGGCCTTCGGGTGAGATTTGTCGTGTTCAGCTTCGCTCATCGTCTTCTCCCTGTGCCGCGGCAACCGCGCGCATCAAGCTCTCAACCGCCCATTTTCTTGAAGCCGTTGCGCAAATTCTTCGTGCGCGCGGCCGTCTGCGTGATCCGGTCCCGCAACTCGCTGTTCATTTCCAGCGCCTTGCTCAATTCGTTGACCTTCTCGAGCATTTCCTCGGTTTCCTTGTATACCGTCTCGAGTTGCTGCTTGCGCTCCTCGGCCTGCAGCACCAGTTCGTCCATCTTGCTCAGCGACTCGGCCGCCGCGAGCGTCTCCGGATCGGCGGGCGGTTCGTCCGCTGCGGTCTCCGGCTCGGCACCGACGTGGACGCCGTCCACGAACCCGACCGGCGCGGCACCGACGAACACCTCGGATTTGGCGCCGGGCTTCTCCTGGCCGACATAAACCTCGTCCGACCGGGCCTCGTCGGCAGACCGATCGATCGCGGGATTCGAGATCGCCGAATTCGTGAATTCATTGATCGTATGCTGCGACACACCCGTCGACTTGAAAACGTTGTGCTCGCCTGCACCTGCGTGCGGGTCTTTTGCGTGATCGTGTTCGCTCATAAAATCTTTCTCACTTCTTCAACGCTTCGGCATCGGCCGGTTGCGGCTCGATGCGACAGGCGCCGATCGTCCATACTTTGGTCCTGGCACGTTCGATGTCGGCGGCGGACAGCAACGGCCCGACCACCAACCTGACCGTGCCGCCCTGCTCGATGAGCTTGGTCGGTACCTCGGTACCCAGTTTCTTTTGCAAAACGCGTACCAACTCACGGTCGTCATGCGTGCCGCAATCGAAAATCACGGGTCCGGGTGGCCGCTCTGCGGAATCCCGCCAAAGGATGTAACCGACTCCGGCGGCGACGACCAACACCGCCAAGGCCAACATCGCCCAGAACAAGCGTGAGTAGGCACGTCGCGAACTCGTCAAGCCGCGCGCACGGGCGCGCTCGTCCGCCAACTGCAACAAAATGTCGACGTCGTCGGCTTTGTCGGGTTCAGCGACGGGGGGTGCAATGGTCTCGATCGGCTTCGGTGCAGGCGCCGATACCGACGGCGGCGGCTCGGGCGCGAGTTCGACACGGCGCGCAAGTCGAGGATCGAGCAACCAGCACACGCCGTCATGGGCAAAGTCCCCCAAGGTCGGATGCATCTCGAGCACCGTGCCGACGCGGGCGAAAAGCAGGATGCGCAACGCGCTGCCGCGCAACGCCGCAGCCAGACGCCGAATCGCCGCAGCCTCTTCCCGGCCGAGTGCCTCGGCGTTCAACACCAACAACAAACGCATGCCGTCGGCGAGCGTGGTGGACGACAACTGCTCGATCGGAATGTCTTCGAGCAGTCGATTGGTCGCCTTCAAAAGTCCATCGGTACCGCCCGGCTCGTAAAACTCCACCTGTCCTTTTTCGCCACGCAATCGACGTACCAGATCACGCGATGCGGTAGCCAGCGCATCGGCTTCGGACGAGGCGACGACCAGACCCTCGGGCAAGCCGCTCTCGATCGTGCGCACGATGTCATCGAGCGCGTCGAGGCCGACGAACAATTTCGGTGCGGAAGCTTTCATCAATTACCTCATTTCGACTCGACGACCGTCTTCGTCGAACAGGAACTCGGGCGGAACGTCCGGCACCGCCAATTCGGGCGTCTTCAGGTCGGCAGACAATGCGCTCAGGCGGAACACGTATGCAAGCACCGCGGCGACCGCGCGATAGAGTCCCTCCGGAATCGGAGCATCCACTTCGGTGGTGTAATACAACGCACGGGCCAGCGGCGGCGCTTCGACGCGCGGAATGGCAGCGGCCTCGCCACGTTCTTTGATGGAGCGCGCGACATCGCCACGTCCTTTGGCGAGCACGATAGGCACGCTGCTGCGCTCCTCGTCATACTGCAATGCCACCGCGAACTCGGTCGGGTTGACGATGATGACGTCGGCATCCTTGACCTTGCTCAACATGCGCCCGCGACTCAGCTCGCGCTGCTTGCGACGGATCTGCTGACGGACTTCGGGACGGCCCTCGATATCCTTCATTTCGTCGCGCACTTCCTTCTTGCTCATCCGCAGACGTCGCAAGTACTGCCAACGCTGATAAGGCACATCGAGCGCGGCAAGCGCCGCCACGGCGACCGTCATGACGGTAAAGATGGTCATGGCCAAGGACGCGCCGTTCGCGATCATCGGCTCGAACGCCTCGCGCGACAGGGCGACGAGTTCGTGCCGTCGCGAGCTGAGCACCAGGAAGAGCACGGCGCCGATCGTCAAAAACTTCGCCAGATTGCGCAGCACGCCCATCCATGCCTGTGGTCCGAACATGCGCTTCAGTCCGGTCAGCGGGTTCATCTTGCTGAATTTCGGCGCCGCCGCTTGGCCGGAAAAATTGAAGCCGCCATTGAAAATGCTGGCCGCGATCGCGATGACGAAGGCGGTGAAAAACACCCAGCGGACGATCCAGAACGCGTCACCGAGTTCGAAGGCGAAGTAGCCCGGCAAATCGCCGATCTGTTCGATGCGATTCCGATCGAAGGTCAGCGTGCGCACCATCATGGCCGAAATATCAGCCACCATCGTGCGCCCGATCAGGATGAACAGCCCGCAGATGGCGAGCACGATCATCGCGCCGCCAAAATCCGGCGAGCGCGGCATCTCGCCACGCTCACGCGCCTGATTCAGACGTCGGGAGGTGGGTTCTTCTGTTTTCTCTTCGTCAGAATCGTCGTCTGCCATGGCTCAACGCGCGCCCAACAGGCGCTGCCTCAGAATTTCCTGGGCCTGCTGCCAAAGCTCGATCATGCGCTCGGCGAGCATCGGCATCAAAATGAAGAGCAGCGCGAACCCCGCGATCAAGCTGACGGCAAAACCCACCGCGAAGACGTTCAACTGCGGCGTCGAGCGTTGCAGCACACCGACGCCGATGTTCACCGACAACATCGCGAGCAACAACGGCGCGCACAGCAGTGCGGCGCCTTTGAAGATGATCGCCGAGGCTTCAAGCCAAGTGTTCACGTCGAGCATGGAGAAACTACCGGGTGGCAGTACGCGGATGCTTTCGGTCATGGTCGCGATCACGACGGTATGTCCCCCGGCCGTGATGAACACGAGCAAGGCGATCAGATTCAGGAACTGCGAAACGACCGGCGTCGAGCCCACGGTCGGATCGAAGGCCTGCGCAAAGCCGATACCGAGCGACATCGAAATCTGCTCG
>Ga0214921_10009497_pt1 | contig 12300 bp, 13 predicted proteins | sample LL1505_MetaG_FD_177992 | JGI IMG/M metagenome (GOLD analysis project Ga0214921, IMG submission 177992) | Freshwater microbial communities from Lake Lanier, Atlanta, Georgia, United States - LL-1505 | ecosystem: Environmental > Aquatic > Freshwater > Lake | place: USA: Georgia | collected... | reverse complement strand
GTAGTGGAAATTCGAACCCATCTCGATGACATCACCGGCGAACATCTGGCACACGCCATCGAACACCTAATTGGTGAGGGCGCACTCGATGCCGCCGCCTCCCCCTTGATCATGAAAAAAGGTCGCCCCGGCCATCTCCTCACCGTTCTGGCCCTACCCAAAGATGCCGAGCGCATCGCCTCCTTGGTTCTTCGTGAGACAACTGCTTTTGGCCTCCGCTTGGAACGGGTAGAACGCCGCACTCTTCGCCGGGAAGAAAAGTCCGTCACCACACCCTATGGCCCCGTCCGCGTCAAACTAGGATGGGAGGGAGAAAAGCTCGTCCAGATTCATCCCGAAGATGCCGACTGCCGAAAACTTGCCCTCTCGGCGGGCATTTCACACGCCGTGGTAACCGCCGCCGCCCGTGCTGCAGTGAATCACTCCTAAAAACCTCAGCGAGTTGACGCGGGCCTTGGTCTGCTGAACAATTACCTTTCTATGGCCCACACCTATCCTAACCAACAAGAAGCCCTTCTCGCCAAAGTGAAGGGGAAAACCGGCAAAATTTCAGACAAAACCCATGAGGAACATCTCAAGCTCTACACGGGCTACGTCAACAAGAGCAACGGCATCCTCGCCGAAATCGAAAAAATGGGTGTGCCCGATCCCGCCAATCCCGCGGTGGCTAACCAGATCTACTCCACCGTGCGCGCCCTCAAGGTCGACCTCACCTTCGCTCTGGGTGGCCTCAAGAACCACGAACTGTACTTCTCCATCCTGGGTGGCGACGGTAAGCCGACCGGAAAAGTCGCACAACAGATCGATGCGGATTTTGGCTCCTTCGACAACTACAAGAAGGACCTCAAGGCCTCCGGCATCGCCGCCCGCGGTTGGGCGTGGACCGGATACGATCACGGCACAAAAAAACTCTTCAACTACATCGGCGACGCCCAGAACACCTACCCAGTTTGGGGCGTAACCCCGATTCTGGGTCTGGACGTCTACGAACACGCCTATTACGCGGACTTTTACACGAACCGCGGAGGCTACATCGACGAGTTCTTCAACTTTGTCGACTGGAAGGCCGTCGAGGCCCTCCTGCCGAAGGCCTGACACCCAACCCCACCCAGCTCACGGCACGATGTGCCGGCTCCTGCTACCCTGCCGATCGCAGGGAAGTCTTGGCTCACTTCCAATCCGCCCTCCAAAAAGTCAGGCCGGACAAGTCTGGCCCGAAAGACCATCGCCGTCCGATCGTCCCTCACATCGATTTTCGGGTAAACTTCGATCTCTACGCCCAGACCTATGCCCTTTGGCGTGACCGGAACTGGTTCCCATCCCGAGTCGTCATCCTTGGAGTCGGACACCGCTGTCCCAGTGAACTGGCCTGCCTTCCTGTCGGCTTCCAAACGCCCTTAGGAGAGATTAAAGCCGACACCGACCTCTTCTCCAAAATTGCCTCCCACTGCCCCTACCCGATCGGCCGGGAAGCCCGGGGTTTTCAAGCCGAGCACTCCATCGAATTCGTCGTCATTTGGCTGCAGGCCATTCGCGATTTATTCTTTCCGGGAAAGCCTTTCACCATCCTTCCGATTCTCTGTGGGGGATTCCAAACCGCAGTCGAGGCAGGAACCCCGCCCCCCGCCGATTCCCAGGAAACTCTTTTTGCTCATGCCTTGGCACAAGCCTCCGAAGATCCCGAAACCGCCTGGGTGGCCAGTATCGACGGTTGCCATGTGGGACCCCGCTTCGAGCACCCTTTTGCCGCTGAACCAAAAGTTCGTGCCCAAGTGGCCACCTGGGAAAAGAAGCTCTGGAGTCTTGCCTCCAGTGAAAAACTGGATCCTTTTTTCCAGCATCTTTCCACGAATCAAAACAGCTTCTACTTCGATGGGGTCGGCGTCCTTCATACCCTCCTAGCAGGTAAAAATCTCCGCGCCGAAACCCAGCTCGCCACCCAATGGCATGAGCCGTCGGATCAGTCCGTTGTCTCTTTCTCTCGAGGTCATTTAGTCCCCGCTGGCTAATCCAGCGTCCTTTTTTTCGTTCGTATCTCCTCGCCTTCGGTCCCGTTTTTGCTGATAATTCGTTTTCGTGGATTTAAATAAGCTGACGGAAAACGCACAAAAGGCGGTCGCCTCGGCTCAGGCCGAAGCAGCCAAGCAAGGCCATCAGGCCGTCGAGGTCGAACACCTCCTCCACGCCTTGGCCACGCAGGAAGACGGCCTTATCCCTCGACTCCTTGAAAAACTGGGAGCCCAACCCGCCCGCTTTGCTGAACGGCTGGAATCTGAGATCGCCCGTCTCCCCAAAGTGTCCGGCCCGGGCACCTCCCCCGGCGGTGTTTACGTCACCCCCCGCTTCCAGTCCCTCCTAGGTCGCGCGGCCGAGGCTGCCGATAAACTCAAAGATGAATATATCAGCGTGGAGCACCTGCTCCTCGCCGCATTAGGCGAAGATTCGCATACCGGAGCCGCCAAAGTCCTGAAGGAGTTTCACATCACCAAAGACAAACTCCTCACCGCGCTTCAGACCGTTCGCGGCGGGCAACGTGTCACCTCCGCCAACCCCGAAGCCACTTACGAATCCCTCGAAAAATATGGTCGCGACCTCACCCGCCTGGCCCGCCAAGGAAAACTCGACCCCGTCATCGGTCGGGATCAGGAGATCCGTCGCACGGTCCAGGTTCTTTCCCGCCGCACCAAAAACAACCCCGTCCTGATCGGCGAACCCGGCGTGGGCAAAACTGCCATTGTCGAAGGGCTCGCCCGCCGAATTGTGGCAGGAGACGTACCGGAAAGCCTGAAAGAGAAACGAATTGTTGCCCTCGATCTCGGCGCCTTGGTGGCCGGAGCAAAGTTCCGCGGCGAATTCGAAGAGCGCCTGAAAGCCGTTCTCACCGAAGTCTCCAAGGCCGAAGGCTCCATCGTCCTCTTCATCGATGAAATCCACACCATCGTCGGTGCCGGCAAAGCAGAAGGCGCCATGGATGCAGGCAACATGCTCAAACCCATGCTCGCCCGAGGCGAACTCCATTGCATCGGCGCCACCACCCTGGACGAATACCGTAAATACATCGAAAAGGACGCCGCCCTCGAGCGCCGCTTCCAACCAGTCTTCGTCGAGGAACCCTCCGTGGAGGACACCATTTCGATTTTGCGGGGTCTCCGGGAGCGGTACGAAGTTCACCACGGGGTACGTATTCAGGATGCCGCCCTTGTTGCCGCAGCCACCCTCTCCAACCGTTACATCACCGACCGTTTTCTTCCCGACAAGGCCATCGACTTGATCGACGAGGCGGCTGCCAAGCTCCGCACGGAAATCGAATCCATGCCGGAGGAGCTCGAAAACCTCCAACGCCGAATCCTTCAACTAGAAATCGAGCGGGAAGCCCTCAAGAAAGAGAAGGACACAGCTTCCAAGGAACGTTTGAAGACCCTCGAAAAGGAATTGGCCGACCTCAAATCCAAACGCGATACCCTACAGGCTCAATGGCAGGCCGAGCGCGGCGGAGTCGAATCCTCCCGCAAGATCCGGGAAGAGATCGATAAGATCCGCCAACAGATTGAGACCGCCCAACGCGCCTACGACCTCAACAAGGTGGCCGAACTTCAATACGGCAAACTTCCTGAGCTGGAGAAAAAACTCAAAGACGCCGAGACCGCCGGGGAGGAGAAAAAATCCAAAACCGGCAAAGCCCGCCTCGTTCGTGAGGAAGTCACCGCCGAGGAGGTCGGCGAGGTCGTCTCCCGTTGGACTGGCATCCCAGTCACCCGCCTTCTCGAAGGGGAACGGGACAAGCTCCTGCGCCTCGACAAGATCCTCCACGAACGGGTTATTGGCCAGAACGAGGCCGTTCAGGCTGTGGCTGATGCAGTCGTACGGGCACGCTCAGGACTCAAAGACCCCAAGCGCCCGATTGGCTCGTTTCTCTTTCTCGGTCCGACAGGGGTGGGCAAAACCGAGCTCGCCCGCGCTTTGGCGGCCACCCTTTTCGACAGCGAGGACGCCATGGTTCGCATCGACATGTCGGAATACATGGAAAAGCACGCCGTCTCCCGCCTGATTGGCGCCCCCAGGCTACGTGGGATATGAGGAGGGCGGCCAACTCACCGAAGCTGTCCGGCGCCGACCCTACTGCGTCATTCTTTTCGATGAGATTGAAAAAGCTCACCCGGATGTCTTCAACACCTTCCTTCAAATCCTCGATGACGGCCGACTAACCGACAGTCAGGGCCGAACCGTGGATTTCAAAAACACCTTGATCATTATGACCTCCAACATCGGCTCACCCCTTCTGATGGAGGGATTGGATTCCAAGGGGGAAATCACCGAAAAGGCCCGTAAATCAGTCATGGGTGAATTGCGGAAACATTTCCGTCCCGAGTTTCTTAACCGAGTGGATGAAATCGTTCTCTTCAAACCCCTCACCCTCGAAGAAATCAAAAAGATCGTGGACCTCCTTCTTGGGCAGCTCCGTCATCGTTTAGCGGAACGCCGCCTGACCCTGAATCTGAGCGATGCCGCTCGCGAACACATCGCCCGCGAAGGGTACGACCCAGTTTACGGAGCCCGCCCCCTCAAACGCTTCCTACAACGGGAAGTTGAGACCCGACTCTCCCGCAAACTTCTCTCTGGCGATATTCCGGACGGTTCCACCCTCAGCTTGGGGTATAAGGACGGGAATCTGGATATTCAGGTTGGAAAATAGTTTCTGGCTCAAATCTGCCTCAAACTTCCCGCTTAACTTCGTCTTCCTCTTCATCTTAATCTACTTCCCATGCCTTCGTTCGACATCGTTTCCGAAATTAATATGTCTGAACTGAGCAACGCTCTGCTCATGGCGCGTAAGGAACTGGCTAGTCGTTTTGACTTCAAGGGCGTGGCTTGGGAAATCGCTGAAGAGAAAGACAAGCTAGTGCTCTCCGCCAACGACCAGTTTAAACTCGATGCTCTCCGCGAAATTGTCATGGGCAAACTGGCCAAACGAGGGGTTCCTCTAAAAAATCTCGAACCCAAAGAGGCAGAACTTTCATCCGTAGGGCGGGCCCGGCAGGAAATCCTCCTGAAACAGGGTCTTTCAGGGGAAAACGCCAAGGCGGTCAGTCATTCCGTCCGCTCCTCGGGTCTCAAACTTCAAGCCGCTATTGAGGGTGGCAAAGTCAGGGTTTCGGGAAAAAGCCGGGACGATCTCCAAGCCGCCATCGCCCACCTACGGGGTCTGGATTTTCCGGTGGCACTCTCGTTCAATAACTTCCGCGAATGAGACTTACATTCGCTCCATCTTTAACTTAATATTCCCGTTATGCGAAACCTACTTTGCTTGCTTGGCTTACTGGCCTCTCTCTCCATCTCCTTTGCGGAGGAAACGGTGAAGGCTGCGCAACCTGCGGGTACGAACAACGTGGTTTGGCCCAGCAAAATGCCAGCTAAAATCTATGTTCTACCCGTCACGATTGATCCGGCAGCCATCGCGGATGCAAAAAAGAAGAATGAAGAAGGGATTTCGATCCTCCCCCCCGACGAAGATGAAGCCAAACAGAAGCTGGCAGATCTGAAAAAGGATCTGACATCCGCAATGATTGAAAAACTTTCGGATGCCGACCTGCCCATCAGCCCTTGGACGGCTTCCGGACCCGTCCCGTCGACCGGGTGGAAGCTCGAAGGAAATGTGGTCAATCTTGACCCAGGGAAGAAGATGATCGGCACGGACAATCCAGTCGTGGGAATTGTGGTATCCATCACCGATGCCTCCCTCCCAACGAACCAACCTTTCTTGGTTCTGAACTGCTCCGCCAAAGCCAAAGTCTCCCCCGGTCCAGGAATTTCGCCCTTTGCCAAAATCGGTAATGCCATTGCCAAAGGCACCGGCCTTCAGGAAACGATGCAGATTGGCCGCCTGGCCGATAGCATCAGCGAGAATTTCACCCAAGCGCTGAAAAAGAACAAACTACTGAAAGACGACTAAAGTCCGGGCAGATCGGGCAGCATCATCACCGGTTTCCTGCCGGGATCCCATGGGTTTTTCTGAAAACCCGCTTTCTCAAGCTCTTCTCTCGTTGCTTTTGCCAAGTCCAAAACCGGTTCGAGTTCCAAACCTTCCCACCTGTCTCCATAGGCTCCAATGTTCTTTTCCGCCAAAGCCATGAGTCTGGCCGCCGGATTCAGTCGTTGTCCATGCACCCGATGAGTGGGATTTTCGAAGTGTTTACGTAGGTGGACAAAGCCCCCCGCCAACTGGATGAGCCCCTGATAGAAGGCCGCACCCTTGGTCTGCCTTCCCCCCTCCAACCAGAGGGACTCCAGGACATCGTGCGACTCGTAGTAGTCCCCTCGATTAAAATGGTGAAAATAGGCCGCATACCTCACATCCCGCCCACGCGGGTCCACCCCATCCCATAAAACGGAAATCCGGCTTGATTTTCCCGACATCCCCCGATCCTATCCTTTTTTTTCACCATCGCGAAGCTCTTGCCGAAAGATTGATGATCCGTACCTTCCGTCCATGGGAGACGCTCCGGATCGAGCCAGTGCGGCCGCCAAGATCTTGGCCAAACCCTCAGACTATAAGGTCTGCGAGGGATGTGGCAGCATCGTCCTGAAAAAGGCCCTCCTCTGCCCCAACTGCCACGCCTACCGCTTCGATGAATCGACTGCCTTGGTCAAAAAACAGGCTGAACTCCTTGGGTCCCGGGAAGCGGCCTCGGTGACCAAGGACGATTACAACTAAAACGAAAACTTCTGTAGGCGATAGCCTGCAGTCTGTAGACTTAAAGTCATCTACACATGAAACTTCTTTTGGGCCATTCTCCGGACGCCGACGATGCCTTTATGTTCTACGCCATGGCCAAGAACCTCGTGAACCTCCGCGGCCACGACTACGACCACGTCCTGCAGGACATCGAAACCCTGAATCTCCGTTGCCAAGCTAATGAACTAGACGTATCTGCCGTGTCCTTTCACGCCTACACCAAGATCAGTGACCGCTACGCCCTCCTTCCCTGTGGGGCAAGTTTCGGAGATGGGTATGGCCCCTGCCTCGTGGCCAAAAAGAAATACTCACGGGAGGAGATGCAAAAACTCCGGATCGGTATCCCCGGCCTTCTCACCAGCGCTTACCTTACTCTACAACTCTATCTCGGTCTTCCCCACGGCTCCTTTCAGGCCATCAACATTCCCTTCGACCAGATTCAGAAAGCCATCATGAACGGAACCGTCGATGCAGGCCTGATCATTCACGAAGGCCAACTCACCTATAAGGAAGAGGGCTTCACCCTTTGCGAGGATCTTGGAGGATGGTGGGCTCGGAATACCCAAGGTCTACCCCTGCCTTTGGGGGGCAACGTGGTCCGTCGCGACCTAGGTCTAAAAACCATCTCGGATGTCACGGAGACCCTTCGGGAAAGCGTCCGTTATGCCCTCGATCACCGCCAAGCCGGGGTCCGCCATGCCCTTCCCCTTAGCCGCGGGATGGATGAAAAGCGCACCGATAAGTTCATCGGCATGTATGTCAACGACCTGACGTTGGATTTTGGCCCCCGTGGAAAAGCTGGGCTCAAAGAATTCTTAGGTCGGTCAAAAGCTGCCGGACTAATTAGGGAAGTACCGCAGATTTAGCGCAGCACCACCCCGCGTTCGGACGTCTTTAAAAACTCTATCAACTCCCTCACCTCGGCGGTCTTGGGCCCCTTTTCCATCAAATAATCCCGAGCTTGGGAAAGATTGTACTTAGGGTTCAGTAAAACCTTGAGGGCGTCCTTCAATCCCCGGATGGCCTCCTCAGAAAAACCCTTCCGCTGCAGACCGGTCAGGTTCACCGAGCGGACAGTTGCCGGATTGCCGTCGGCGATCATGAAGGGAAGAACATCCTGCACCACCTTGGTGCATCCCCCTAGCATGGCGTGATTGCCGATCCGGCAAAACTGGTGCACAGCAGATAGCCCGCCAATCACAGCGAAGTCTCCCACAGTCACATGTCCGGCCAACGTCCCGTTGTTCGAAAAGATACAGTCATTGCCAACAATACAATTGTGGGCGATATGGGCGTAAGCCAGAAAATGATTCCGACTTCCGAGGATGGTCTTTTCTTCCGGACCTGTACCACGGTTGACAGTAACGAACTCCCGGAAATTGTTTTCGTCCCCCACCTCCAGATAGGTCGGTTCCCCCCGATACTTCAGGTCCTGAGTCTTCCCCCCGATGGAACAAAACGGGTGAAAAATGTTTTTCGATCCAAAGCGACTCGGCCCTTCCAGGCTCACATGATGCCGAAGAACACAACCTTCCCCCAGTTCCACCCCCTCCCCAATCACACAGTAGGGCCCCACCTCCACCGAAGCTGGAACCTTGGCCTTGGGATGCACCACCGCCGTGGGATGAACCGCCATCGTGCCCGCCCTCAGCGATCCATGATCGCAAACATCAACTCAGCCTCGGAAACCACTTCGCCGTTCACCAAACACTGACCGGAAGCCTTACCGATCTTTCCCCGGGACTTCGTCAACTCCACCTGAATCATCAGGGCGTCCCCTGGCATGACCGGCTTACGAAACTTTGCTTTATCCACACTCATGAAATAGCCCAGTTTCCCTGCATTCTCCGTGTTCCGGAGGAGAAGAATGCTGGCCACCTGGGCCATGGCCTCGATTTGCAAAACCCCCGGCATAATGGGGTGCCCGGGAAAGTGACCCTGAAAAAATGGCTCGTTAATGGTCACTGTCTTCAACCCAACGGCCTTCGCATCTCCCTCGAAGCGCAACACCCGATCCACCATCAGGAAGGGATAGCGGTGCGGGAGAATTTTCATCACATCGTTGATGTCGAGAGCTCTCTCGCCCACTGGAACATTTTCCACGGGCATCAAGGATGACTGGTAGGCGCGGTAGGCTTTGAGAAGCGCCTTGGCAAACTGAAGATTTAATCCATGACTCGGCTTGGCCGCTAAAATATGTCCGCGGATGGGAAGCGGAAAGAGAGCGAGATCCCCGATGATATCGAGAATCTTGTGTCGCACGAATTCATCAGGATAACGCATTGGCTCCTTGCTCATCACCGATTCACCCCGAATCACGATAGCATTTTCCAAACTCCCGCCCTTGATCAAACCTTTTGCCAAAAGGGGCTCGACCTCCTCGTAAAAAACAAAAGTCCGCGCCCGACCAATCTCCTTGGCGTAATTATCAGCCCCCACCTCGATACTGAGAAACTGTGTGTGGAGGGCAGTGTGGTTGGAGTTGGTGCAGGAAACCTTGAACCCCTCATGCGGCAAAGCGGCCATATAGCCACCATCCGGTGCCGTAACCCAAACTGGCTCCTTGATCTGGAAAACAGACCGCGGTGCCTCCAACTCTTTGCGACCCGCCTTGGCTAAAAGATCGAGAAAAGGGGCCGCACTACCATCTCCGATGGGTGGTTCGTTCGCATCCAGTTCAATCAACGCGTTATCGATCTCCAAACCCCTCAAGGCGGAAAGAAGATGCTCCACCGTACTGACCTTCACACTTCCCTCCGCCAAAGTGGTCGCACGTTCCACCTGTTTTACCTTCTCCAAAAAAGCCGGAATGGTGGGCTGATCGGCCAGATCCATCCGCCGAAACTGATAACCAAATCCCGCACCTGCCGGTTTGACGCTCAAACGCACCTTGGCCCCGCTGTGCAGGGAGGTCCCCGTCAGACTGGCTTCACGCTCCACCGTTGATTCCCGTGGCGTCGGCATCCCACTTTCTACACATTTTTACCCCCTGAGTCATCCCTCTTATATTCCTAAGTTGCACGATCTGGTAGAATGACCCCTTGAGCCAACCACTTCATGATGAAGGCGTTCTGTTTCATCTAAAACGCCAAGGAGAGACCAGTCTTATGGCTGTATGGCTAACTCGTCGCCACGGGGTGGTCCGAACCTTAGCCCGGGGGGCCGCCAAGCCGGGTAGCCCTCTAAAAGGTCATCTCGATCTTTTCCATGAATGCGAGATCACTTGGGAACCCTCACGCCGTACGACCCTTCACCACCTTAAAGAGGCACGGGTCAAAGAAACCCATTCTGGCTTGAGACAATCCTACTCCCGCCTTTTGGCCGCCACCTATTTTGCCCAAACCATCGAACAGTCTACCGAGCCCGACTCCGATCTCGGACCGCTACACACCCTTTTGCGATTGGCCCTAGACTGGCTGGGAAACAAGGATCCGCACCGAAAGCTTGTGGAACGTTTTGAGCGCGCCGTCCTCAAACAGCTCGGTGCCGATGACCCTCGCCGATCTGCCCGTTCCCTTTTGGATGACCTCTCACACCGCCGTCCCAGAACCCACGCGGCTTTGCTGAAGATTCTAAATACTGATTAAGCCTGAGCCTTGCTCGATGTAACGGCCGTCAAACCGCCACCGGTGTGGCCGGTGCGTCCACCCACTTGCCGTGCTCCCGGATCAAATCCTTCAAACGATCCACCGCCTCCGCCTCCGGAATGTTAAACTTCACCGGCGTTTTTCCGACATAGAGATTGATTTTACCCGGAGCTCCACCGACATAACCAAAGTCCGCATCAGCCATCTCTCCAGGCCCGTTCACGATGCACCCCATCACGGCAATCTTAACCCCCTTGAGGTGCTGGGTGGCCGCCTTAATTTTGGCCGTTGTGCTCTGCAAATCAAAAAGAGTTCGCCCGCAGGAGGGACAGGCGACGTAGTCGGTTTTGAAAATCCGGCTGCCGGCAGCCTGCAGGATGTTAAAGCCAAGCCGCAGACACGCGCCAGGGGCCGGCTCGCCCCGGACAAGAATGGCGTCCCCAATACCGTCGCAGAGCAGGGCTCCAATATGGACAGCCGCCCGGATCAAACCCGACAACCCTCCCTCAGAATCTGAAGGTTTCAGTGTGTCCTTAAGCACGATCGGATGACGGGCCGGAATTTTAGCAGCCAACAACCGCGTGCCCGAAACCGGATTAATATCCAACCCGTCCTTCAAGGCCACCAACGTTGGCTCCTTCTTTGCCTCCAAGGCCTTTACCTCGGTCTCGTTCCGGGGATCGATTTCCACGATCGGCGTCTGTTCATGGACCAATTCCGGCCCCAAATCACCCAACTGGGCCTTTCTCGGACGCAGTGCCTCCTCTACCTTGGCGGAGACAAAAACCCTCGGAGGCTCCTCCCCTCCGACCGCAATCCCGTGGACGGTCATTTTCTGCGAAGCGCGCTTTGTAAAACTGAATGGATCATAGGAAAGTTTGGCTTCGGCATCGAAACTCCCCATGGCCCTCTCCTCCAGATACTTCACGAGTGCACGACCGACCGGAATCTCGTGCACACTATCCTCCGTCAGGCTCACCCGGATCGTGTCCCCAAGCCCGTCCAATAAAAGGGATCCGATTCCGATGGCACTCTTGATTCTTCCATCCTCCCCGTCTCCAGCCTCGGTTACCCCCAGATGCAAAGGATAATTCCAATCCGGGCCCTCTTTCGCCAGAGCCACGGTCAGTAAACGGTAAGCCTCGATCATCACCTTGGGGTTGGAAGACTTCATCGAGAAAAGGAAGTTATGGAAATTTAACTTTCGGGCGATCCGCGCAAACTCTAGGGCGCTTTCCACCATGCCATGGGGGCTGTCCCCATACCGGTTCATGATCCGGTCAGAGAGCGAACCGTGGTTGGTTCCGATCCGTATGGCGATTTTTCTCTCAAGACAAAGTTTCAGCAGGGGAACAAACGTCTCCTCGATACGAGCCAATTCCTCTGCGTACTGGTCATCGGTATATTCACGGACGGCAAATTTCTTTTTATCGGCAAAATTTCCCGGATTGATTCGAACCTTATCCACCCACTGGGCGGCTTCCATGGCGGCATCGGGCTTAAAATGGATGTCAGCTACGATCGGCACATCGCAACCGGCCGCAGCCAGCTCTTTTTTGATATTCTGCAGATTAGCCGCGTCTTTCACCGTGGGAGCCGTGATTCGAACGATTTCGCAACCCACCTTAACCAGATCCAAAGTTTGTTTGACCGATGCTGCGGTGTCCATTGTGTCACAAGTAATCATGCTTTGAACCCGGATCGGATTCGAACCCCCGATCCCCACCTTACCCACCTGAACTTCCCGCGTAACTCGGCGAGCATAGCGGAACGGACTGGCACAATAAGACTTCATTTGCTTTCCCCGCTTTTTTGAAAGATAGGCAATTCCGACGTTTCGGTCGACCGTTGCATGCGCTTTTTCAATCGCATTGAGTCATGATAAGTCACGAGGACAAAAAATCCCGCAAGGAGAATGACAAAGGCTGTCTGGATCCTTTCGATGGTCTTCGCCCTCATTTGGCGGCGGCGAAAGGCTTC
>Ga0214921_10009496_pt1 | contig 12302 bp, 11 predicted proteins | sample LL1505_MetaG_FD_177992 | JGI IMG/M metagenome (GOLD analysis project Ga0214921, IMG submission 177992) | Freshwater microbial communities from Lake Lanier, Atlanta, Georgia, United States - LL-1505 | ecosystem: Environmental > Aquatic > Freshwater > Lake | place: USA: Georgia | collected... | reverse complement strand
AATTCTTTTATTAGGAGGTTTTTTTTTTTTAATTTTTTTAATATTTATTACAGATCCAGTATTAATTTTTTTATACGCTGCAATTTTTATTATCGGATTTTTATCAGATTTTCATCTTGTTACTTCAGTAAAAATTAGAATTGTTTCTCAATTTTTCATAATTCTTTTTTTAGTACTTTATAGTGAAAATACTATTAATGATATTCGTATACCTATTTTTAATTTTCTTTTAAATTATCAAATGGTTTCAATAATATTTACAACTTTTTGTATTTTAATTTTAATTAATGGATCTAATTTTATTGATGGAGTAAATACTCTTTTATGCGGATATATTATTATAGTTTTAACAGTACTAATTTATGTTTCTAATAAATATTCACTAATTTTTGATAAAATGTTTTTTCAATATTTTTTACTATTTTTAGGAGTTTTTTTTATATTTAATTTTTTGAATAAAAGTTTTTTAGGCGACTCTGGTGCATACTTGATAAGTTGTTATTTAGGGTTTAGTCTAGTGTTATTTTTTCAAAAAAACGATCAAATCTCTCCTTATTTTATAGTTGTTCTATTGTGGTACCCTGCTTTTGAAAATTTATTTTCAATAGTTAAAAGATTACTACTTAACAAAAAAAGCTATTTACCAGATAACACCCACTTACATCATAAAATATTTTTATTCCTTTCTAAGAAAATAGATTTAAATAAAAGTCAATTAAGTACAGTTACTGGCTTGTTAATTAATCTTTATAATTTTTTCATTTTTTTAATTGCTTCGCAAGATATAACAAACACCAAAATGCAAATAAAAATTATTTTTTTTAATATAACTTTTTATATAATTTCTTATTATTTTTTATTTAAAAAAGTTAAAAAAAAATATGCACACTAATTTAATTAAAAAATTAATTAATTAAAGATTATTATTATATCTATAAGTGAATACATTTATTTTTATATTCTATTTTTATTTTTTTTTAATTTCTTTTGTTGGATATTCTTTTGCCTTTTCCAATTTAATTAATATTAACAGTAAAACACTTAATAATGGGCTGATAAGTTTCCTAGGCTTTTTTATAATTACTTTATTTTCATATATAACAATTATTTTTACTAAACATGGATTTTTGCATAATTCTATTCTTCATTTTTTTGGTATATTTTTATTTTTTATTTACATCATTAAAAAAATAATAAGCAAAACTTTTCTTATTAATTTATTAAAGATTTCTTTATTGGTATTTATCGGTTTATTTATATCAAAAACTAATGATGATTTTCCATATTATCATTTGCCCTTTACGATGATCTTAGTTGAAAATAAAATTCAATTGGGTCTTGGTAATTTAAATACTGCTTACAATCATATTTCATCATTATTTTTTTTAAATTCCACATTGTATATGCCATTTATAAAACACTATTCTTTTAATTTCATAAATATTTATTTTTTAATTTTTATTAATTTGTATTTTTATTATGAACTTGTAAAAAAAAAAATTAGTAAGATTGATTTCAATTTTTATATAAATCTTTTATTTTTTATTCTCGTAAATGTAGCCTTTAGCAGAATTGCTGAGTATGGAACTGATTTACAAGGTCAATTTTTAGCAATTATTTTATTAATAGAACTTTCAAAAAAAATTTTAAATAGTAAAAATAGTATTTATAAAAATGATAGTTTGATTGTATTAATAATTCTTATATTTTATTTAATAAGTTTAAAAATTTTATTTTTTGTTTATTTAATTTTTCCTATAATTATTTTTTATTATAGCAAATCTAAACTACTTTTACTAAAAAATAATTTAATTTTTTCATCTTTATTTTTTATTTTTTTATTTTTTTCATTATTTTTGGTTCATAACGTTATTAATTCAGGATGCTTAATTTATGGTTTTAAGTTTTTATGTTTTGGCGGAGATAAAATATTTTGGGGCATACCACCTGAGGAAATGATGGAAAGAAGAATCTGGATCGAAACTTGGGCAAAAGCCGGAGCCAGTCCAAATTATCGCATAGAAAATGTAGAATTTTATTTAAGTAATTTCCATTGGGTGGGCAATTGGTTTAAAATGCATTTTCTTACTAAAATTAGTGATTTTATTTTAATTTTGTTCATCATTATTTTTATAACTTTTCTTATTTTTTTTTCTTTCAATAAAAAAAATAATGAAAAAGTAAATTACAAATTTTATATTATTTATTTAGTAATATTAGCTTTGTTCTTGATATGGTTTATTAACCATCCGACAATTCGTTATGGAGGATATATCATCATAAGTGCTTTATTTTTCTTCCCTGCTGCTAATTTCTTTGTTATTTTTTTTGAATTTAATAGAGATGTAAAAAAAAAATTAAATATTTTAATAATAATTACTTTTTTTATATTTAACTTTAAAAATTTAACTAGAATAGTTGATGAATTTAAAAGAAATGATTTTTATAAATTTACAAATTTCCCCTTTTATTCCTCTGAAACAGACAAGTATCGAAAATACTACACTGCTTCCGGACATTTACTTTATATGGCAGATGGCACGGCTGGTAATTATTGTTGGGCCCTCCCAACTCCTTGTGGCTACATTGATAATAATATAAAATCGAGGGAAATTTTTAATTATATTTTTTACTACAGAGATTAATAAAAAAATTAATGATAAAGCAAATATAATATTCTAAAGTTTTTTTTTTAGTTATATTGTAATAATATTTATGTTGTTCGAATCTTCTTATCCAATATATTTTACTTAAAACATTTGAAAATTTTTTGTCTAAATTTTCTTTATACTCATTTTTAATGGTTAAAATTTTTTTCGTTGAATATAATTTATCTTTCAAATAATAGTAGATTATTAACTGCGCATCTATAGCAACCGTTTTCCATAAGAATAATTGATTATTCTTAAAAAAATCCTCAATTAATTTTCTCGGCATTGATATGCTGCTAGTACAAATTTTATGTGGCCAGTCATTAAAAAATTTTTTAAATATAAAATTATTTTTATACCTTTTTTGTAACGGAACTTTGTTTAATTTATTTTTTCGTAACATGAAATTATCTTGAAATAAATTTTTATTTATATTTCCGTTATTTAAAATGTAAGTTATTTTGTTTTTTAAAAAAAAATCATCACCGTCTAATAAAAATATATATTTTCCTTTAGATTGTTTAAGTAAAAATTTGATTTTATATATTTGATCTTGTGTTGGTGTTAAATTTTTTCTTTTTATTTTGTAAAACTTTATTTTATCATACAAAAATATTTTTTTTATTTCTTCAATATTGCATAGGTTGCTGTAACCAATAAGAATCTCTATTTTTTTATAAGTTTGATTTAAGCATGATTTAATTGTTTCTTTGATATATTTTTCTTTATAATCCGCTACAATTAATATACTTGATAACATTAAAATAATTTAACTTTATTACTTGTTTTTAATATAGTTATTAGTCAAATTAAAATATAGATTTTTAATTTAATTAATGAAAAAAAAAATAGCACTTATATTTGGTGTAACTGGTCAAGATGGATCTTATCTTTCGGAATTTTTGATTAATAAGAAGAATTATATTGTACACGGCGTCAAAAGAAGATCATCCCTAATTAATACTCAAAGAATTGATCATATCTATCAAGATCCACATGAGAAAAACAGAAATTTTATCTTGCATTATGGGGATCTTACAGATTCCTCTTCTGTTTCTAATATTATTAAAAATGTGCAGCCTGATGAAATCTATAATTTGGCAGCACAGTCGCATGTTGCGGTTTCATTCGAGGTTCCCGAATACACAGCTAATGTTGATGCACTTGGAGCATTAAGAATTTTAGAGGCCATTAAATTTCATAAATTACAAAACAAGACAAAATATTATCAAGCTGGAACTTCCGAAATGTTTGGCAAAGTCCAGAAAGTTCCTCAGAATGAATTAACGCCTTTTTATCCACAGAGTCCTTATGGGGCCGCAAAGGTTTATGCTCATTGGATTACTATAAATTATAGAGAGGCCTATAATATATTTGCTGTAAATGGAATTTTGTTTAATCATGAAAGTCCCAGAAGGGGAGAAACATTCGTGACAAGAAAAATTATTAAAGCTCTTTGTAAAATAAAAAATAATCTTCAAAAAAAACTATATTTAGGAAATATTTATGCAAAAAGAGATTGGGGTCATGCTAGAGACTACGTTGAAGCTATGTGGTTAATGTTGCAACAAAAAAAACCTAATGATTTAGTCATTGCAACTGGAAAACAATACAGTGTTAAATATTTTATAAATTTAGTAGCTAAAGAATTAAATTTAGATTAAATGGAATGGAAAGGGCAGAAATGAAAAAGCCTACGATCAATTCAATAACTGCATAATAGCTTGTGATCATTCTTATTTTAGACCTCTAGACGTAAATACTCTATTGGGAAGTTCCTTAAAAGCAAGAAAATTATTAAACTGGAAACCTAAAATCTCTTTAAAAGAATTAGTAAAAGAAATGGTTAGTGAAGAGTTAAAAAATTTAAATTCTTAGAATTAAATTGATTAGAAAAAAGAGCAGAATTTTTTTAGCGGGGCATAACGGTCTTGTTGGATCTTCAATATTTAACAAGCTTAAATTATTAGGCTTTCGAAATATTGTTACGATTGAAAAAAAAAAACTTAATTTAATAAATCAGAAAGATGTTTTTTGTTTTTTAAAAGAAAATAAACCTGACATTGTTATAAATGCAGCTGCAAGAGTCGGTGGAATTTTTGCAAACAATAAATATAAAGCAGAATTTATCTACGAAAATTTATCTATACAAAACAATATAATTCATGGTTGTTTTTTAAATAAAATTAAAAATTTAATTTTTTTAGGATCAAGTTGTGTTTATCCAAAAAATTGCAAACAACCTATCAAAGAAGAATATTTACTTAGTGGTCCATTAGAAAAAACAAACGAACCTTACGCAATTGCAAAAATTTCTGGAATCAAAATGTGCGAAAGTTATAATTTTCAATATAGAACTAATTATAAATGCTTAATGCCAACGAATACTTACGGACCGAATGATAATTATGATCTTGAAAGTTCACATTTTTTTCCTTCAATTATAAATAAAGTTCATTTAGCTAAAACTGGTAATAAAAATTTTATAACTTTATGGGGGTCTGGAAGAGCAAAAAGAGAGCTAATTTATGTTGATGATATAGCGGATGCTTGTATTTATTTTATGAATAGACACACAAGAGAAGCAATTATTAATATTGGAACTGGCAAGGCTTTTTCAATATTTGAATATGCTAAATTTGTAATTAAGGAGTTAAATGTTAATTTAAAAATAAAATTTGATAAATCGAAACCAGATGGAACTCCAATTAAAGTGCTTGATATTTCTCGAGCTAAAAAATATGGCTGGTATCCAAGAATTAACTTAAAAACCGGCTTTAAATTAACTTATGCATCATATCTTGATGTCCTGAATAGTTAGTAATTTTTATTTAAAATAATAAATTATTTACTTCTTTTTTATATTAATGTACAAAATATCGCCTGGTGATTATTGCAAAGGAGTAACACCCGATCCCATTCCGAACTCGGCAGTTAAGCCCTTTAGCGCCAATGGTACTTTGTCTTAAGGCACGGAAGAGTAGGTCGTTGCCAGGCTTTATACATTTAAATGCATATTTTTATTACTGGCATAGCAGGTTTTTTAGGCTCAAACCTTGCTGAATATTATTTAAAAAAAAATTTTAAAGTTTCTGGTTGTGACAATCTTATTGGCGGCAGTTTAGATAATATTGATCAAAATAAAATAAATTTTTTTAAGACTGATTGTGCAGATTTTGAGGTTATGAAAAAAATTATCAAAGATGTAGACGTTTTATGTCACGCAGCCGCTTATGCTCATGAGGGGCTATCTAGTTTTTCTCCAGTTTTAATATCAAATAACAATGTAACTGGTTCAGTGTCAGTTTTTACAGCTGCAATAATTAATAAAGTAAAAAGGATAGTCTACTGTTCCTCAATGGCAAGATACGGGAATATTAAAATTCCATTTAAAGAAGATGATGAATTAAGACCCGTTGATCCTTACGGGGTTTCAAAAGTAGCTGCAGAAAATATATTAAAAATATTAAGCAAGACTCATAATATTGAGTATAATATTGCGGTTCCACATAACATAATAGGACCAAGACAAAAGTATGATGACCCTTATAGAAACGTAGTCTCTATTATGATTAATCTTATGTTACAAAAAAGAAATCCAATTATTTATGGAGATGGAAATCAAAAAAGAACTTTTTCAGATATAGATGATTGTATATATTGTTTAGATAAGCTTCTTACAGATCCCAAAGTCGTATCACAAGTTGTTAATATAGGACCGGATGAAGAATTTACAAGTATAAATGAATTATATCGTTTGCTAAGCAATAAATTAAAATTTAATTTAGAGCCTAAATATTTAGAAGATCGTCCCAATGAAGTTAGAGAGGCAACTTGCTCAGCTGACAAGGCAAGAAAGATATTAGGTTATAAAACAAGTGTTAGCTTAGATGAATCTCTTGATAAAATGATAAACTATATCAGCAAAAAAGGACCTAAAAAATTTCAATATAATTATCCTTTAGAAATAGATAATGAAAAAACGCCGTTAGCTTGGAAAGAAAAGCTATTTTAATTAAAAATTAAATGTTATAAAATTATATTATGAAAGTTGTAAGTTCATTAAAATCTTTAAAAAAAAGAGATATAAATTGTAAAGTTGTAAGAAGAAGAGGAAAACTTTACGTGATAAATAAGAAAAATCCAAAGTTCAAAGCAAGGCAAGGCTAATAAATGGATATTAGCTCACAAAAAAATACTTGGTCTAATTTTAAAAAGCTAACAGTTTATATATCTGTTGCCATAATACTTGTATTGATTTTAATGGGTATTTTTTTACTTTAAATAGTTGGTAAGACTTAATAGCGAGCTTTCAGTTTTTTAAATTTTTTAACTCTTCTAGTGTTTTCATCCTTTTCTCGCTTTTTTCTTTCTGAAGGTTTTTCAAAGTGACTTTTGATTTTTAACAAACGAAACACACCTTCTCTTTGTAATTTTTTTTTAAGAGCTCTAAGAGCTTGCTCTAAGTTGTCATTTTTAACTTCTATTTTAATATTTGCTTTCCTCCAAAAAAGTGGGATGATTTAGCATTTTTGATGTTATATTGTCTATATTTTTATGAAGCTTTTTAAGCATAGACCAACGGAAGGTTATCAAACAAAATCAAGTATAATTAATAGAAGAAAAGCAATTTTAACTACTGCTAAATATACTTTTTTTGGCTTAATTGGTCTCAGACTTTTGTGGCTTCAAGTATTTCAAAAGAATAAATATACAATTTTATCTGATCGAAATCGTTTTAAGGAATGGAAAATTGCAGCAGAGAGAGGATTAATATTAGATCGTTTTAATAATAAGATAGCTGAAAACCGTCAACTTTATAGAATTGCTTTAATTAAAGGAGATGTTACCGATCTCGAGTTAGTCCTTGGAACTCTAAATAAATTTTTAAGATTAGATAATGAAACAGTTGAAAAAACAAAAACAGATTTTATAAAACTTAAAAAATTTCAACCTTATGTTATTAATAAAAATTTAACATGGGCTGAGTTTTCAAAAATAAACAGTAATCTTTTTATCTTAAATGGTGTTCAACCATTCATTTCAATGGAAAGACATTACAATTATCCTTATGAATTTGCTCATGTACTAGGTTATGTAGGCGTTCCCAATGAAAATGATTTACAAAATCAAAAAGACGATCTTTTTAGAACACCAGGAATTAAGATTGGAAAACTTGGAATTGAAAAAATATTAAACAGAGAACTTATTGGTACTCCAGGCTTTACTCGTTTTGAAGTTAATGCAGCAGGAAGAGCAGTTAGAACAGTTGAATTTGTTGACGGAGTAAGCGGAAACGCCTTAAAAACTACCCTTGATCTTGAACTTCAAAAATTGACTTATCAAAAATTAGGAAGATATGCTGGATCTGCAATTGCAATGGATATTAAAACTGGAGAAGTTTTAGCTTGTGTATCCACGCCTTCTTTTGACACAAATAAATTTGCCTTTGGAATATCTCAGCCAGAATTTAATGAATTGTTAAAAAATGAACGAAAACCATTAATTAATAAATTTTTAGCAGGCCAATATCCTCCAGGATCAGTAGTGAAACCAATTATTGCTTTAGCTGCGCTAGAAAATAAAATCGTTGATCAAGATTATACTCATTTTTGTCCTGGAAAGATTGAACTATATGGTCAAGAATTTTATTGCTGGAAAGATGGAGGGCACGGAAGAATTAATCTAAAAGATGCTATAAAAAAATCATGCGATATATATTTTTATGAAGTTGCTAGATTATTAGGTGTAGATAGATTAGCAGAAACAATAAGAAAATTTAATTTTGGTCAAACAATTCTAAAAGATTTTGATGAAGAGAGAAAAGGTTTAGTTCCAGACACAAAGTGGAAAAAAAATGCTTTGGGAAAACCTTGGCTACTTGGAGAAACTTTAATTACAGGAATAGGACAGGGTTATATATTAGCTACCCCAATGCAAATTTGTAAGTCAATTGCACAATTTGCAAACGGAGGTTATGTCGTTAATCCAACTTTTTATCTTGATGAAAAATCTAAATTAAGTCGTATGGATTTTGATGTTGAAAATATAAAAACAATTAATGAAGCTTTAGTTGCAGCAACGAATGAACCAGGAGGGACCTCTTATGGTTCAAGACTAAATGGAAAATTAAGATTTGCTGGAAAAACAGGAACTTCCCAGGTTACCAAATTAACCATTAAAGACAGGGAAGATAATGCAAATCCAAATGCCAGAGAATATAAATACAGAGATCATTCTCTTTTTGCAGGATTTGGTCCGGTAGAAGAGCCCAAATATGCAGTAGCAGTCGTAGCAGAACATGCAGGACCAGGATCAAGAATTGCAGCCCCTATTGCAAGTAGTATGTTTGATTTTTTATTTAAAAAGAGAATATCAAATGCGTGAAACAGTAAAAGTATCCAAAATTTTTTTATTAATTGAGAAATTTCAGAAATTAGACAGAAGTCTAATTAATATGATTTTAATATTGGGATTAATAAGTATTTTATGTTTGTACTCAATAGACAAAGGGCAAGGCACAATTTACTTAAAGCATCTAGTTAGATTTATATTTGCGTTTTTAATTTTAATTACAGTTGCTTTTACACATATAAATTTTTGGTATCGATATGCATATCATTTTTATTTTTTAATATTATTTCTTTTAATAATTTTAAAATTTATTGGGGTGACAGCTAAAGGCGCTCAGCGTTGGCTTGATTTTGGATTTTTTCACGTTCAGCCATCAGAAGTAGCCAAACTTGCAATTATATTAGTTCTTGCAAAATTTTATAATTTAGTGAAAGTTGAAAATACTAATAAGTTATTCTCATTATTAGTTTCGGCAATTTTAATTTTAATCCCGTTCTTATTAGTTTTAAGACAACCAGATCTTGGAACTGCAGTATTAATTTTAGGCGCGGCACTAGGAACTTTATGGATTGTTGGTTTAAATCGAAAAATATTTATATCTGGATTTATAATCATTATTTTATGTCTTCCTTTTATTTTTGCTACGATGAAACCTTATCAAAAACAAAGAGTTATTAATTTTTTTAATACAGAAAGAGATCCTTTGGGTGCAAATTATCAGGTTATTCAAGCTAAAATTGGAATAGGATCTGGTGGAATTTTTGGTAAAGGATATTTAAGAGGATCTCAAAGTTCTTTAGATTTTGTTCCCGAAAATCATACGGACTTCGTATTTTCTCACTTTGCAGAGGAATTCGGATTAATTGGTTCTTTGTTGTTATTATGGTTATTTTTTTCAATAATTAAACGAATAACTCTAATTGGAGATCAAAGTAAGAACAATTTCTCAAAAATATTTTGTTATGCATTTGCCTTTAACTTTTTCTTATATATTGCGATAAATCTAGGAATGGTAACAGGATTGTTGCCAGTTGTAGGCGTTCCATTGCCAATATTATCATACGGGGGAACCGCTATGCTTACCAACATGATAGGATTTGGAATTGTTTTAAGCTCTAAATTATATAACGAAGATTTTATTTAATAAATTTTTTTATGGAATTTTATTTATCAAAAATTTTAAATTTTTTTATTAATCCATTATACATATTATCTTTAATTGTATTAATAAAATTATTTATAATATTTTTTGTAGATTCAAAAAAATTAGTTATTTTCTTTTCTAAGTTATCTCTAATTTCATTCTTATTTTTTGGATACACCCCTTTAAGTAGTTTTTTTCTTAGTAAAATGGAAGATTATATTCAACCATCTAAATATCCAGTTCAGCAATTAACTGGAGTAATTGTATTAGGAGGAAGTTTTAATTCAGGATTAGAATCAAAAGAAAGAAATGAAGTTTCTCTAAACGGTTCAGCAGAAAGGTTAACCAAAGCCCTAGAAATTTATAAGAAAAACCCAAGAATTTTAATATTGTTTTCTGGATTTTCTGGAGAATTAAAGCCTCAGGGTTGGAGCGAGTCTGATATGGCGAAAAAGTTTTTTTTAGATCAGGGAGTTAAACTCGAAAATTTAATATTTGAAAATCAATCCAGAGATACATTTGAGAATATTAAATACTCAAAAGATATCATTAATAATTACAGAGGAACATGGGGGTTGATCACCTCAGCAAATCACATGCCAAGATCTTTTTTTACATTTAAAAAACAGGGTTTAATTTTAGAGCCTATTAGCGTCGACTACAAAACAGGCACTAGTAGAATGTTTTGGATAAATTTTGATATTTCCTCAGGCTTAATTAATTGGAATATTATATTCCATGAATTGGTAGGTGTAGCTTATTACAAAGTTACAAATAAAATTTAAATAGTAAAATGAACAATAATTTTAAAGCATATTTAATGCTTATACTTTGCGCGTTTTTTTGGTCAGGAAATTTTATTGTTGGGAAATTTGCAACACTTTATGAAGTTCCACCTTTAACGCTAAACTTTTTTAGATGGTTAATAGTGTGGATTATTTTAATTCCTTTTACATTTAAAGATATATTAAAGAATATTAAAGTTATAAAAAAAAATTTTTATTCAATATTATTAATGTCTATCACTAGTATTTCTGTATTTAATTCTGTCGTTTATTATTCGCTAAATTTTACGCAAGTGCTTAATGGCGCATTATTAATTTCAATAATACCAGTATTAATTGTTTTTATTTCTTTTATTTTTAAGACTGAAAAAGTAAATTTTAGTCAAATTTTAGGTCTCATATTATCTATAACAGGGGTTGCAATAATTATTACACGACTAGATTTTACTAAACTAATTAATCTAAATCTTAATAAAGGTGACCTTTGGTTATTAGTTGCGATGTTATCATGGGCAATCTATTCAACAATGCTTAGAACTCACAAAACAGGATTAAAATATCTAAGTTTTATGACAGTAATTGTTTCTATTGGTTTAATTTTTTTATTTCCACAATTTTTATTTGAATTAAACAATCATCAAGTAATTAAATTTAATATTCCGGTTATTTTAATTACAAGTTATGTTGTGTTTTTTGCGGGAATAGGCTCTTATGTATTATGGAATAAGGCAGTAGTTCTTGTTGGGCCTAATAAAGCTGGAATTTTTTTGCATCTAATGCCAGTATTTAGTTCTTTTATAGCAATATTTTTATTAAATGAAAGATTAATGAATTTTCATATTATTGGTGCCATTATAATTATTATAGGCATTTATCTTTCCTCTAAAAAATCGCCATCCAGATGAAAGTTGCAATTTTAGATGACTATCAGAATGTTTCGTTAATTCTTGGAAATTTTGAAAAATTAAAAAATGATTTTGATTTTTATGTATTTAATCAGCCATTTGAAAATGAAGATAATGCAATAGTACAATTAAAAGACTTTGAAGTTTTATTAGTCATGAGAGAACGCACTCCAATTACTAAGAAAATTATCTCAAATTTAAAGAAGTTAAAGCTTATAATTACAAGTGGAATGCGAAATAAATCCATAGATTTTTTAACTGCCAAAGAAAAAAAAATTTTAGTTTGTGGCACAGATTTAAACTCTCATTCAACAGCAGAATTAACATGGACATTAATTTTAGGACTCGTAAGAAATTTAAGAGAAGAAGCAGAGAATATGTACCAGGGTTACTGGCAAACAACACTGGGATATGAATTAAAAGGAAAAACTCTAGGAATTATAGGTCTTGGAAAAATAGGATC
>Ga0214921_10009495_pt1 | contig 12303 bp, 10 predicted proteins | sample LL1505_MetaG_FD_177992 | JGI IMG/M metagenome (GOLD analysis project Ga0214921, IMG submission 177992) | Freshwater microbial communities from Lake Lanier, Atlanta, Georgia, United States - LL-1505 | ecosystem: Environmental > Aquatic > Freshwater > Lake | place: USA: Georgia | collected... | reverse complement strand
AGAATCAGCACCGATTGGAGCAATCATGAATTCTTGAAAGTCCACATCACTATCTGCATGTGCACCACCATTAATAATATTCATCATTGGAACGGGAAGTAGATGAGCATTTGGACCGCCAATGTAACGATACAAAGGTAATCCAGAAGATTGAGCAGCAGCTTTAGCAACTGCCATGGAAACCCCCAGAATTGCATTTGCACCCAGGCGAGCCTTATTTGGTGTGCCATCTAGCGCGATCATCGTGTCGTCAATAAATCTTTGGTCGGTAGCATCAAACCCGATAACAGCAGGCATGATTTCATCTTCGATTGCGATGACTGCCTTGATCACGCCTTTACCTAAATAGCGCTCGTCGCCATCGCGCAATTCAACTGCCTCAAATGCACCAGTTGATGCACCTGATGGAACTGCTGCTCTACCAACACTGTCGTCATCAAGGGTAACTTCAACTTCTACGGTCGGATTACCGCGAGAATCCAAAATTTCGCGAGCTCTAACATCAGAAATGCTTGACACAGGATGACTCCAAAAGATTCAAAAATTTACTGCGAGGCTCCCTCGCCGTAAGTCAAAGTCTAGCGATTTTGCATAGACCCTTAAAAAGCCGTCAGTTAAAGGCCTTCAGATTCTCGGACTCTGCTGCGATAGCGCATCATTTCGGCGCGCAGTACAGACTCCGCTTCAATGTCTATCTCACGAGCAAGTTCTAAAGTTGCTACAAGCAGCGCAGCAATCTGTTCCTCAGTAACTTCCCCAATTAAGTTTCGTAGTCCTTCTTTAACCTGGGTGTCTCCGGCAACTACTCCACTTTTCCGAGCTCGATAGATAAGTTGAGTTGCAAGTTGTAATGCTGGCATTGCCAGTGGCACACCGTCAGTTACCGATTCGCGTTGCTTTTCTTCTTGCTTAACTTTGGCCCAGTTTGCTTCAAGCTCTTCTGTTGACGAGACAACTAAATCAGTAAACACATGTGGGTGACGCCGAACTAATTTATCGACAACACCCTGCGCAATTGCATCGAGTGAAAATGTGGCATCAGATTCCTGGGCGATTCGAGCATGAAAAACCACTTGTAAAAGTAGGTCGCCTAATTCTTCACGTAGTGAACCTAGATCGCCCTGATCCATAGCCTCAAGTGCTTCGTAGGTCTCTTCCAGCAAATAACGGGCCAGGCTCGCGTGAGTTTGTTCAGCATCCCATGGACAGCCACCTGGGCTTCTTAATTGGTCAATCACCTGGACTAGTTGTTCAACAGGTGAATCCGTGCTCAAATTAACCCTTTGAAACAGTTAGCGGAACGGCCAGTGTCTGGTCGCCCGGGGTACTGATGAGATTACTTGGATCCCACTTGCCAAACCTAGGATTCAATTCCACATCTAACTCGTGGCTCAAACTTGTTAAGTAGTCAAATAGCGCCTGTGTGCGAGTTTGCTTGTCGGCACCCGGCGCCAATTTTTCCATAAGTGCTCTCTGCACCAAGATTTCGTACATGAAGCCATCTACATCGTCAGCAGGAACTGCATTTTGAGCTGCAAGTTGTGCTTCGATTGTCTCTTTTGCATATTGAGCAAACACTTCATCTCGATATGCGACAACATCGCGCTCGGTAACTTTGATACCTTCACGAGTAACAACTTCGTCTAGAAGTGCATCAAGCACAAAATGATCGACGGCCCGCTGATTTAGTTGGATCAGGCTCGGAACTTCATTAATTAGTGATGGATCCGTAATTTGAATCTGGCTGCGAACTTTGTCAACGCGATCCGACACGGCAGAGGCTGGGATTACTTTGCCGTTAACTACTACAGCGCTGCCAGCTAGCTTTGGAGAATCGGAGCATCCGGTTAGTAATGCAACGCCAAGTACCATAGTTGCAACTAAACGAAGTTTCACAGATGTTCCTTTCAAGAACCAACTTCTCAATTTTATTACTAAGATGCAACTGTTGATGACACCCAGGTATTAACCCACTCCACGAGATCAACATCAGCAGCCTGATTTGCCGATCCAATCAGGGCACCTTTAGGTCTAGGCACCACAATCGTACGAGTTGCAGGCTTTATGACCGATCCTGGATAAAGCCGGTTTAAACGAAGCACTTTAGATTCTGGTAGTTCGACTGGGGAAAACTTCACATGGCTCGAAGTTGCAATCACTTCAGTTATGCCAACCGCCTGCAACGAGACTCGCAATCTGGCGATGGAAACCAAAGTTTCAACCGGCATCGGCATCGACCCGTATCGGTCAGTTAACTCCTCAACCACTCCCGTGACGTCTTCATTAGTTCTAGCATCTGCCAGGCGTCGGTAAGCCTCAAGACGAAGTCTCTCTTCTGGGACATAAGTATGCGGCAGGTGAGCATCAACAGGTAGTTCCACTTTTACTATGTCTTCCACAATTGCTGTTCCACCGGATTTAACCTCTTCAACCGCTTCACTCACCAGTCGTACATATAGATCAAATCCAACATCGGCAATGTGACCACTTTGTTCGCCGCCAAGCAAATTGCCGGCCCCGCGAATTTCCAGATCCTTCATGGCAACCGCCATACCTGATCCCAAATCTGTATGAGCAGCGATTGTAGAAAGTCGATCATGCGCATTTTCGCTTAGTGGTTTATCCGGTGAATACAAGAAGTAGGCATAACCACGTTCGCGGCTTCGGCCAACGCGGCCTCGAAGTTGATGCAGTTGCGACAAGCCAAATGTGTCGGCTCGATCCACAATCAAGGTATTTGCATTCGGAATGTCTAGACCGCTTTCAATAATTGTTGTAGAAACCAAGATGTCGTATTTGTGTTCCCAAAAATCGACGATGATTTGTTCGAGTGTGTTTTCGTTCATTTGTCCGTGAGCAACCGCAATTCGAGCTTCTGGAACTAATTCTGCTAATTTGCCAGCTACGCGATTAATGCTTTCTACGCGATTATGGACAAAGAATATTTGCCCATCCCGAATAAGTTCCCGGTGAATTGCAGCAGTAATGAACTTTTCATCGTATGGACCAACTGTGGTTAACACCGGATGGCGTTCTTCAGGTGGGGTTTGAATTGTCGACATTTCACGCAGGCCAGTTACAGCCATTTCTAAAGTTCGAGGAATTGGTGTCGCGGACATCGTGAGCATATCGACATTTGTTCGAAGCGCCTTTAAATGTTCCTTATGTTCTACGCCAAATCTTTGTTCTTCGTCAACAATGACTAAACCAAGATCTCTAAACTTAACTTCAGGATTAAATAATCGATGTGTGCCAATCACCATGTCTATTGAGCCATCAGTAATTCCACTCATAACTTGACGAACTTGAGCATCGGTTTGAAATCGAGACAGCGCCGCTAACTTGACTGGGAATTGCGCGTATCGGCGAGAAAAAGTTTCAAAATGTTGCTGGACCAAGAGTGTTGTGGGAACCAAAATCGCAACTTGCTTGCCATCTTGTACTGCTTTAAACGCAGCGCGCACTGCGATTTCCGTTTTGCCATAACCGACATCACCACACACCAATCGATCCATTGGAATGTCATTTTCCATGTCACGTTTAACTTCATCAATGGTTACCAGTTGGTCTGGAGTTTCTACATATTCAAAAGCGTCTTCAAGTTCACGTTGCCACGGACTGTCAGGCGAGAAAGCAAAACCTTTACTTGCCATCCTTGCTGCATAGAGACGGATCAGTTCACCTGCAATCTGTCTGACTGCTCGACGCGCACGCGATTTAGTGGCAGCCCAATCACCACCGCCAAGTCGATTTAGTGATGGCGCTTCCCCACCTACGTACCTAGTTACTTGGTCAAGTTGGTCACTTGGCACATAAAGTCTGTCACCACGTTGACCACGCTTGCTCGCTGAGTATTCAATAACTAAATATTCTCGGGTGGCATTAGCTACGGTTCGCTGAGACATCTCAATGTATCTACCAACACCATGCTGTTCATGAACTACGTAATCACCACTTTTAAGCGTTAACGGATCAATTACCACACGGCGTTTACTAGGTAAGGATCGATTTTCTTTAGAAGCGTCTCTGCTTCCAAACAAATCGACTTCAGTAACCAGAACCAGGCCGGCCGATACAACATTGATCCCCGACTCTTGATGGCCGACAGTAACTTCAATTACTTCATCTTTTAAATCCGAAGTTAGTTCTTCAGTTTGCCGAGCTGGGATACCAAATTCCATCAGGGTTGCAACGAGGCGCTCAGTTGAACCGTGGCCTGCCATCGATACTGCAACCCGCGAACCAGATTTCCACCACTTTCGAATATCTGAAACAAAGTCTTCAATTTTAGAACGATAGTCTGGCGTTGCTTCAAGATCTGGTGACTCATCGTCAGGTCCAACCAAAGTTGTTAGGCCTAGCCAGGCATGCGAATTACTGCTTTCCCGGAGTTCTCGATAATCGCGAAAGGCACTTGCTTCTAAGTCGATCGGAGAAACATTTCCGGCAGTTGCATTGCTCCACGAAGCTTCGAGGAATTCAGCACTTGTTGACACCAGTTCGAATGCTCTAGTTTCTAATCGTTCTGGCTCAGCTTCAATAATCACGGACTTTACATCGATCACATCAACAAGCATTTCCAATTTTGGAACTAAAACTGGAATCAAACTTTCCATACCTTCAGCTGCGATTCCGGCTGCAATTTTTTCTAGCATCTCCGATAGCTCAGGATGGGCGCTGATCATACTTTTAGCTTTTGCAGCAACACCATCTGTGATCAGGAGTTCCCTGCATGCAGTTGCAAAAATTTGATCTACCGCAATTCCTAGCGAACGCTGGTCAGCAATCGAGAAGGTGCGAATTTCTTCGACCGTATCGCCCCAGAACTCAACACGAAGTGGATGTTCCAGAGCCGGTGGGAATAGATCAACAATTCCGCCACGAACTGCGAACTGGCCACGACGATCCACTAAATCAACTCGATCAAATCCCAGTCGAGAGAGTTCGGAAACTAATCGCTCAAGCGAAAAGTCATCTCCAGTTGAAATTTTCAAAGCGGGCACATCTCCGAGGCCAGCCACGATTGGTTGTATGAATGCACGGGCGCTAGTAATAAGAACTGAAATTGGTGCTACTTCATTGGGGTGGGAAAGTCGCCGCAAGACTGCCATTCTACGTCCAACGGTGTCACTACTTGGACTTAACCGCTCATGTGGCAGAGTCTCCCAAGCTGGAAAAACTGCGATATTTTCTTCAGGCACAAAATCGATAAGTGAATTCGCCAAATCTTGTGCTGCTCGTTCTGTGGCGGCAATCAAAACCACAGGTCGTGTCTTTGCTACTGTGGCAGCGACGTAGGGAATCGCGCTCTTGGTAACTGCTAGTCGAACCTGTAGCCCTGAATTTAAATCCGTCAATGCACCTTGAACGATCTTGTCTTTCCCGATTGCATCACCAACTAACTTAAGAGTCATTTGTATTCCAGCGCCATAACAATCGAGGAAGTAAGTTCTGGGCGGCAAATCAAAATATCAGTAACCTTTAAGTTCACTTTGTTTAGATCAATCCGATTACCCTTGCAATCAGTTACTGAAAGTCCGTTGTGAACAGCAATTCCAAGCGGGGCAGCTAAATCCCATTCATAGAATCCACCAGAGTTGAAATACACATCAGCTTTATCGGCCAAAATGGCACCAACTTTTGCGCCAACTGATCCCATCGGAATCACTTGCACCGGTCCTCGATCTGGAAATACTTCTTCGAGTTTCTGGATTACCGCATCGATCTCGCGAGGTGGCCGGCTTCGGGATACCAAAATTCGAATCGGCGAACCATTTGGTTGATAACGCTGCACTGGTTCATCCATTGACCAAAGTTCATTTCGAGCTGGCACTGCAACACTGGCAACGCTAATGTTGCCTGCCGCTTGTGAATTAGCCTCCCAAAGCGCAATATGAACTGCAAAATCATCGCCACCACTTGAATACTGAGCCGTGCCATCAAGTGGATCAATAATCCACACCCGTTTCGCATTAAGCCGAGTGACTTCTAAGTCACCTTCTTCACTGAGCACTACATCGTTTGCCCGGTGAATTGAAAACTGTTCCATAAGGTAGTCGTGCGCGACTCGATCACCTTCGCTGCCAAGGACTTCTTGCGCTAATACCGAATGCGTTTCATCCTTGTTTTCTTGCAGGCTGTCAGCATGCTTTCGAAGACCCACCAGTAGTGTGCCAGTTTCTCGAGCGAGCTTGCGGGCTAACTCATGATCATTCATGAGTTATAAAGATTCTGGGTTTCGACTAAACCCTTAGCGATCAAAGTTTCAACAGCTTGGCAGCCTTGGGACTTTAAGACTTCAACTTCAGAACTTTCAGAGCTAGCAAAATTGCGTAAAACAAAATCGGCTGGGTCTTGCTGTCCGGGAGGGCGACCAATACCTAGTCGAATCCGGAACCAGTCACCACTGCCCATTGCAGATCTGATCGATTTCAAACCATTGTGGCCGTTATCCCCACCACCAAGTTTTACTCTAATCGTTGAAAGTGGAATGTCGAGCTCGTCGTGAAGCACAATGATTTGCTCTGGGTCAACTTTGTAAAACTTTGCTAGTGCCTTGACTGGGCCACCGGATTCGTTCATATAGGAAAGCGGCTTAGCTAAAACTACTTGTGCGTCACCAATTCGAGTTTCGCAAACATCAGCAAGAGCGCGTTTGTGTCTGGCTAACTTTCCGGAATTTTGCGAAACCAGTTCATCGATGACCATGGCACCAATGTTGTGGCGCGTAGATGCGTAAGTGGGACCCGGATTACCGAGTCCCACTACAAGCCACGCACCGTTATCTGACACGGTCTTACTCTGCAGATTCCTCTGCAGGTGCATCGCTACTGGCCTCTTCGTTGCTGCCAGAATCTGCGCCTGCTTCAGCTGCAGGTGCATCGCTAGCAGAATCAGCTTCAGCGCGTGCTGCAGCCTTTGTCTCTGCCAATGCGATTGCTGCTGCGGCATCTGCTTCTTGACGTGCATGTGTTTCAGCGGCTTCACGAGCCAATGTTGCGGCTTCAGCAGCTGTTACGTAAACCAAGTCAACGTGTTCGATACCACGGGTTACTGGATCAATCTGAAGGTCGCGAGGTGCAACTGTTTCAGTCTTTCCGTTAAGAACGATGTCAAGTGACGTCACCTTCTTGCGAAGAGTAAGTCTCAAGGTGTGTGCATCCAGTGCGATGTGGATTGGAGCAATTCCATGTCCGTAAACCACTGCTGGAACTTTGCCGTCACGGCGTAGGCGACGTGATGCGCCCTTACCAAAATCTGAACGGGCTTCTGCGACTAATGCGTCACTCATGTATTTCTCCTCGTACTAGGTCATTTATGGATAGCTCCACAACGGACCTTCGTCGATTACGGCTTTTTAGGGCCCTCGCCGAGGAGCCTTCCTAGATTAGCCCAGTTCAGCACTGAAGACCAAAATGAGCGAGAACAATTAACTTGAAGAACCTTGATTTAGCGGGAGTTTTTATACTCCGACGTGGTCGAACAAGCTGGCAACTGAGCCTTCATCAAACACTTCTTTAATGGCGCGCGCTAAAAGTGGGGCAATTGGCAGGATTGTTAAGTTCGGGAATTGATTTTCCGGTGGGATTGGAAGCGTGTCAGTTACGATCACTTCACGAATTCCAGAATCCTGTAACCGTTGGGAAGCAGGTGAAGAAAAAATTCCATGGGTTGCGGTGACGATTACGTCAGATGCACCATTTTCGAACAAAGCTTCAGATGCCTTAACGATGGTGCCACCAGTATCAATCATGTCGTCCACGACGATACAGATTCGACCCTTAACATCGCCAACAACTTCAAGTACTTTGGCTTCATTGGGAACATCTGGATCGCGACGTTTATGCATGATGGCAAGTGGCGCACTCAAAATATCTGTCCAGCGTTCTGCAACTCGCACGCGACCAGCATCCGGAGAAACCACCGTGATCTTGTCACGATCAACCGTTCGGCCAACGTGTGCAGCAAGAATTGGGAGTGCGAACAAGTGGTCTACTGGTCCGTCAAAGAAACCTTGAATTTGAGCAGTATGAAGATCTACGCTCATCAATCGATCAGCACCAGCGGTAGCGAAAAGATCCGCCATCAAGCGAGCGGAGATTGGTTCGCGACCAGCATGCTTTTTATCTTGGCGCGCGTAACCATAAAACGGAGCCACCACGGTAATTCGCTTTGCTGACGCGCGCTTAAGTGCGTCCACCATAAGCAAGTGCTCCATGATCCATTCATTTACGGGGGCGGTGTGAGTCTGTAGTACGAATACATCGCAACCACGAATTGATTCTTCGAATCGAACGAAAATTTCACCATTAGCAAAGTTGTACGCACGGGTAGGAACAAGCTCAACGCCAAGGTTATCGGCGACCGCTTGCGCAAGCTCAGGATGTGACCGACCTGCAATAAGAACCATCCGCTTTGCATTGTTCTGCGTGATGCCAGTCATCTAGTTTCCTTTACTTGGAGTTCTTATGGGATGAGTCTGCCAGTGCTGCCTTAGCTGAGTCACTACCGGGTCTGCGGCGAAGTACCCAATCAACAATGTTGCGTTGACGAGCCCGGCCAACCGCCATGGATCCAGCTGGAACATCTTCTGTAATTACCGAACCAGCAGCCGTATAGGCACCATCGCCAATGACAAGCGGAGCTACCAACATGGTGTCGCTGCCAATGCGAACGTGGCTACCGACTTGAGTGTGATGCTTTTCTTGGCCGTCGTAATTCACAAAGACTGTAGCGGCACCAATGTTGGTGCCTTCGCCAATCGTGGCATCTCCCACATAAGAAAGGTGTGGAACTTTGGCATTTACGCCAAGATTGGCATTCTTCATTTCTACGAAACCGCCAGCTTTAGCGCCTGCACCTAAGACTGTGCCGGGACGAAGGTAGGTGTATGGACCAACATTTGCACCTTCACCAATTACTGCGCCAATTGCCGTGGTTCGAATTACGGTTGCGCAATGGTCCGCAACAGTGTCATGCAAAGAGCAATCCGGTCCAATGGTAGAACCACCTTTGATAGTGCTAGCACCAGTGATTGAAACATTCGGCAATAGCGTTACATCAGACTCAAGTACTGCTGTGCGATCAATCCAGATTGTGTTTGGATCAACCATGGTGACGCCAGCCATCATCCATTCATTATTGATACGGTTTCGCAACATTGTGCCGGCATCGGCAAGTTGACGACGATCGTTTACGCCAAGAATGTTCTCTTCCGAAGTGGCTACCGCAGCTACTTCATGTCCTTCACTTTGCAAGATACCAAGTACGTCAGTTAAATACTGTTCGCCTTGTGAATTATCAGTTGTTAGTTTTGCCAGACTTTCGCGCAACAACTTTGCATCGAATGCATAGACACCAGAGTTAACTTCAGAGATCATCAATTCCGAATCAGAAGCATCTCTATGTTCAACAATTTTTTCAAAATCAGCATTAGCAGTTCGAACTATCCGGCCATAACCAGTTGCATCAGCTAAGTGAGCTGTTAAAACCGCAGCAGACTTACCAACTAGTGCGTCAAGTGTGATTTGCATATCTGAAGTGGTTAGCAGCGGCGTGTCTCCCGCCAAAACTAAAACTGGGCCAGAGAGTTCGCCTAGTGCATCAAGAGCTATCTTCACGGCGTGTCCGGTGCCATTTTGCTCATCCTGCACCGCAGTAATAACGGTTGGATGAGATTTAGTTAAATGCTCTTGAACTTGATCTCGACCATGACCAACGATTACTAAAGTCTGTTTGCTAGCCAACCGGGCTGCGGCGTTCAAAACGTGGTCCAGCAAAGTTAGTCCTAAGACTTCATGTAGGACTTTTGGTTTTGATGATTTCATTCGGGTGCCAGCACCTGCAGCCAGAACAATAACTGCTGCGGGCTGGGAAGTTTGAGCGCCCGTTGGTTTCACAAATCTAGTTTACTGTTTCAAACTTGCTCCCGGACGTGGATTCGAACCACGATAAGCACCTCCAAAGAGTGCTGTCCTGCCATTAGACGATCCGGGAATGCAGACCTTGGTTTGCCTCAGCCTGCCTGCAAATCCTATTCGCCAATGGCCAAGATTCCCAAAACGAATAGGGTTTTGTAAGCGGTCATGCACAATTGCACACGCGGTATCCTAAAAGCGAGTACATCAGACAAAGGAAATTCCGTGGCAATCACACACGATCATGAGGACGACCTGGATTTATCTGGGCGCGCTCGAGTGTCTGATGCAGACCGCGTGCGAATGACTGGCCACGAACGTCGCGCCCAGCTCGTTGAAGTTGGCCGCATGCTCTTTGCTGAAAAGGGATTCGAATCCGTAACAGTTGAAGAAATTGCAAACACCGCAAATGTTTCAAAGCCTGTTGTATACGAACACTTCGGATCTAAAGACGGTCTTTATGCCGTAGTTGTCGATCGTGAAATGACTTACCTACTGAACTCAATAACAAAAGCCCTAACTGCAGTTCATCCCAGGCTGCTTTTAGAGCAGACAGCCTCAGCACTTTTTGATTACATTGAAACTAATACTGATGGTTTTAGAATCTTGTTGCGAGATTCACCAGCTGCATCTTCTTCAGCTACAGCTACCGGCAGTTTTGCATCCCTGCTTTCTGATGTTGCGCAACGAGTCGAAGAGTTGCTTTCCAAGGAATTTAAATTACGAGGCTTTCCATTTCAAATGGCACCGATGTATGCACACATGTTCGTAGGCATGGTTGCGCTAACCGGACAATGGTGGCTGGATGAACGTGATACTCCAAAAGACGAAGTCATTGCGCACCTAGTCAACTTGGTTTGGAATGGTGCAGTTGGTCTCGAGATCAATCCAAGATTGATTAGTCGCAGACTCGATAGTTAACTTTTGCTGTAGTTAGCCTTCTATGCCCGCTGATTCTTCATCAAAAGGCAAAACTATATCTCGCAACACATTTGCTAGTTTTTCTCGATCTACTTTTGAAACCGTAGCCAGTAATGATTTCTCACGAGCTAACAACTCATCAAGTGCCCGATCAACAGCTGACTTACCCGATTGAGTTAGTTGCACTAAAACTCCGCGTCCATCCTTGGGATCAGGCATGCGTGCCACTAAATTCTTCGTCTCAAGTCGATCAATTCGATTAGTCATAGTTCCGCTGGTGACTAAGTTTTGTGATATCAAAGCAGAAGGCGTGAGTGCATAAGGTTTACCTGCTCTGCGCAAGGCCGCAAGGACATCGAATTCACCAGGCTCAAGATCGGTTGCAGCGAAAGCTTCTCGTCTAGCGATATCTAGGTATCGCGCAAGTCGCGAAACTCGACTTAACACCTGCAGCGGAGCAACATCTAAATCTGGCCGCTCTTGCTGCCAGGCGTCGACAATCCGGTCGACTTCATCTGATGCGCTCATTCAACAGAGTCTAAGAGATTATCTTGACGTCGAGATAACTCGCGCGCCATGAACTGGGCCATGAGTACGTAAAACGTCATCAACTAAGCCAGATGCTTTAAGCGCAACGACTAAATCGATCGAACTAGATTCATCTCGAACCAGAAATGCACATGTTGGACCACTGCCGGAAACAACTGCGCCCAATGCGCCCAAGTCAATGCCTTGTTCCAGTACTCGGCCTAATTGTGGGCGCGAAGTGGTTGCAGCCAACTGCAGATCATTATGGAGTAATCGTCCCAGAGCGGGCGCATCTCCTCGAGCCAAGGCACTTAATAATTCGGTTGGAACCTCGGGTTCCACATCAAATTCCAGGCCACGCAAATCATCTGTCTTTTCATAAATCTGCGCAGTTGATAATCCTTCGTCGAAGGTTGCGAACACCCAATGGAAACTTCCCCGAATCATTACTGGTGAGAGCACGTCACCACGGCCCACACCCAAAGCGCAGCCACCATGCAGCATAAATGGCACATCAGAACCCAATGTTGCAGCCATGGCATCGAGTTGATCACGAGGGATTCCGGCATTCCAATAAGCGTCACATGCTAAAAGTGTGGCTGCCGCATCTGCACTACCGCCTGCCATGCCTGCGGCTATCGGAATCGATTTATCAATTTGAATGTGAATATTTGGATTTTCACCACAGGCACGAGCAACTAACTCAGCTGCCTTCCATGCCAAATTTGTATCATCAGTGGGAATTCGATCTGCAAATGCTCCAAGACCAGTAATCGTTAGCGAATCCGCGGCTGACACGGTGACTTCGTCATATATTCCAACAGCCTGAAAGATTGTGGCAAGTTCGTGGTAACCAGAAAACTCACGAGGTCCGACTCCAAGGTAAACGTTTACCTTGCCGGGGACTCTCACGGTTACAGATTTGGTCACGAACTTA
>Ga0214921_10009492_pt1 | contig 12304 bp, 15 predicted proteins | sample LL1505_MetaG_FD_177992 | JGI IMG/M metagenome (GOLD analysis project Ga0214921, IMG submission 177992) | Freshwater microbial communities from Lake Lanier, Atlanta, Georgia, United States - LL-1505 | ecosystem: Environmental > Aquatic > Freshwater > Lake | place: USA: Georgia | collected... | reverse complement strand
GACCGGCCTGAGTTTCGGAAGGCGTTGCTGAAACTTCAAAACCATACGCAGGATTTGCGGATTCTGGGAAGCTACCCAGAAGAGCGTTAGGATGGCGGAGGAGAAAAACCCAACTTCGTCTGGGGAAGGGGGAAAAGCGCCTCAGCAAAAATTGAGGCTCAAAGTTCGGCCGATCGAAGAGAATCAGCCACGAGTACGTAAAAAAGTAGTTACCGCCGTACCTGCGGCCAAGCTTGGAGTGGAGGCAGCGGCCGCAGTGGAAGAGCGGCGGGTGGGAGCGGGAAGGATAGTTCGGGATGTGGGATCGTCATTGCTTCAATCGATGCGGAATTGGGATCGAAAGGTATGGTTTGCGATTGGAGCGGTGGTTGCGGGACTTGTCATCTATGGGGGCTGGGTGGAGTGGAGGAAAACAGTGGTTCGTGTGAGGGTGGATTTGGACGAGATCCGTCTAGGGGATCGGCCGGAGGTTTTGGTGTTGTACGATTTCTCAGAGCGTTTGGCAGGTCTGCGGCGAGACTATGGAAGAAGGTTGGCTCCGATACGGCCACAAATCCGCGAGTTAGAAAGAACTTTGGCCTTAGCCAAGGCGGATGCGGCGGGGACCCAAGAAAAGGTACGGATGGTGGAATCTGTCGTGCAGGAAGATGAGAGAAAGGAAAAGTCCGTGTATGAGGATTATCGAACATCCGTCAGTCGTATCTGGTTGGAGGAGGCGGGTACTCTGGATTTGGAGTTTGATGCCGAGAGAAAGAAATTTCTTGAGGAGGTGGAGGTACGGGCGCGGGAAGTGGGGTTATTCTATCATCCAGAAGAAGATGAGGATCTGCAGCAACCTGAAATCGCTGCCAATGAGTATCGCTTGTCGCTGTACCGGGCTCCACCCAGCATCAAGATGCCCGATCAGTTCGGGTGGATTGAGAAAAAACTGAGTGAATGGCACAAGTTTGAGAAGGACTGGAATACTCGGTACAAAGGATTGAGCACAAAAGCCAAGCAGCTGCGAAGTCCTGCGAGCACAAGCATAGAGAACAAATCGAAACGGGTAGGGATTCAAGCCAATGAACTTCAAAAGTTTCGTGGAGATGCTGCGGTGATTCAAAATGAGATCAATGGATATGAGGAGAGGTTAAAGGAGTTGCGGGCAAAAGAGGCGGAAGCCAAAGGACCTTTTGAGGAGGATGTGGGAGCAATACCGGATGCTTTTCTTTGTCAGCGTGTGCCTTTAAGCGCAGATGTGGCAGAGATTTATGTCACTGGAAAAGTGGCTGAGGCTTCACCGAACACCTTGCGAGTTGTGATTCGCGGCAAGCGTGCGGGCAAGAGTGCTTGGGTGATTTTACCGTTTGAGCCTGTGCCGCACAAAAGGATCGAGAAGATTGTGAAAGATACGGATTTCCGACCCGTGGACGACTGGTTGGACGAGTAGCAAGCGATTAGCGGTAGAGACGGAGGATGCCGAAGAAGACTTTGACGGCACCTAAGGAAAGAACCATTCCGATCCCGGAGTAAAAGAGCCAGTTTGGAATACCCGAGTCAGGTTTTTTTGGGGATGGAGTTTGATTTTTCATGAGATGATTTCCAGAGAAGGTACTTTTTAACATCCCGGGAGAGTAAGGCGAGGAAAACTCCAAAAACCAAGGTGTCGTCGACGATCCCGATGATGGGAAGGGCTTCTGGGATAATATCGAGGGGATTGAGGAGATAGAGGATGGAGAAAATGCCTCCCGTTAGCGTCCCCCAAGGTGTCTTGCGGTATTTCCTTTTGAAGGAATCTCGAAGCATGGAAGGGGTAGCTTGAAGAAGGGATGGGATTTCACCCAGCTTGGGCATGAGGGAGAGACGACTCATAGAGAGATTCTCCCACAACCTGTGGTACGTGGAAAGGGTGGGAGCGGAATGTTATGGATCGACGGGGGGGGGTCGTAAGGTAGGGTTGTCTTATGAAAATCAAATCTAGCTTCACATTTGTTGCCGTTGTCCTGAGTCTCCTTACTTCCTTTTCCATGGCGCAGGCGCCTGCAGCCGATAAAGACGCACTTCTTGCTAAAGTGACGGCAGCGATCAACCCAGAGGCTGATGGGGACAGGCAAGAACTGATTCGGAAGGGTTTGGCAGCTTTGGCCGATCTGAATGCTGCTGGTACGACACCTGAAGCCTCGTTAAGCGAAGCGAAAGTGAAGGGAAATTTGAGCGGGGATGAAACGGAGAAGATGAGCAAAATGTTGATGAAGATGTGGAGCTTGAACACACCTCGGATGACCGAACCGGCCACCTTGGATGCTCTTCGTAAGGGCGTGAAGCCCGACCCTGCGCTGAAACGGCCTTAGTCGCCGTCTTGGTGGCTTCTATTTGCCGTGGCGCTGCGGGAGCCAACCTGGCTTTACTGGGTTAGCCATATTGGGAGGGCGCTCGGCCGTGGGGGTCAGATTGCTGGATGATTCGGAAGAATCGTTACTGCTGTTCTTGTCTTCCCCATAAACCGAGGTGAGGGCCATGGTCGTAAGGAGGTATAGGATTTTCTTCATAGGTTCATCCAAGCCTAAGGATCGGCTTCGTCAAGGAACAGGCTTGCGAATCAATAGATGGGCATCAGTTTTAGATCAATGAAGTGCATTGCATTTCTCTTGCTTGGACTCCTTTCCTGTCTGTCTTGGGGAGAGACGGACGATCCTACCCCCAAGTTCAGTCAGGAGTTGCAGGAGAAAGCCCAGGACGGAGACGCGGATGCGCAGTATCAGCTCGGGGATTGCTACTTTTTCGGTTTAGGTGTCAAAAGAGACATGGTGGAGGGTGTGAGTTGGTATCGAAAGGCTGCAGAGGCGGGGCAGATGAAGGCGCAATTTAATTTAGGTGGCTGTTTTCATGAGGGCATGGGGATTGAGCCAGACCTGATGGCGGCGATTCGATGGTGGAGAAAGTCGGCCGGACAAGATTATGCGCCTGCCCAGATCAGCATTGGGGACTGTTATATATTTGGAAAAGGGCTTTCTCAAGATGAGCAGGAAGGGGTGCGCTGGTTTCGAAAGGCGGCGGCGCAGAACTATCCTGCGGCGCAGCATCGATTGGGAAACTGCTACTACCACGGTCAGGGGGTGAGAAAAGATTTGGCGCAGGCGATTCAGTGGTATCGCAAAGCCGCTGCGCAAGGGTATCAGGCCTCGCAGCGGGCTTTACGCGAGCTGGGAGATGAGGGGGCCGACTAAGGGGCTCGGAGGCGGAGATAGCTAAGAACAAAAACAATCAGGCTGATTCCGAGAACTCCTCCTCCAACGAGTAGGGTAAAGATCCAACTACGCAAATCAGGACGATTTATCATAAGTTGAGATTAAAAGCGGAAAATCGTTGAGGGAAGTCTGGATTGTCTCGGCGGGTGAAAAAGGGAGAATTGGGGATGCATCGCGTCCAAACAGGAAGAGGGGGAAAAGTGGTTGTGGGTTTTCATGGGTGGAGCGGGGATCACAGGACCTTTCAACCGTTACTGGAGAAGCTTCCTGAGGCGATTTCGTTCTACAGCTATGATCTGCCAGGGTGTGGTCGATCCCCTGAGCCCACCCGCTGGGAGATTCGGGAGGTGGCGAGGAGCGTGGCAATGGAGTTGCTGGGTCTGGAAAAAGAGAATCTGACCTTGGTGGGAAGTTGTACGGGGGGATTGATGGCGGTTTTCGTGGCGAGGGAGCTGGCGGAGATGGGGCGGGGGAGTGTGGTGGGACGAATCGTAATGATCGATCCCTTTGCGGAGTGTCCTTGGTATTTTCGACTCTTTCTCATACCTGTCTTGGGGCGAGTTATGTATGCGACAGCATTTGCTAATCCGTTGGGTCGATGGATTACAAATCTGTTCCTCAGTGAGAAGAGATCAGGAAAAGTGGATCTGACTGAGTCATTTGCTCAAGTGAACCATGGGGTGACATTGGCTTATCTGCGGATGTTAGAGAGGGCTGGGGCCCCTGAGCAATTTCAGGGGTTAAAGATTTCGACCGACATTATATGTGGGCAGAAGACCTTTGGGGCGGTGAAAAAGGCAGTAGAGCGCTGGCAACGGGTTTGGCCTGAGGCGAGCGTGCATGCACTCCCTGGGGTTGGGCATTTACCGATTGATGAGGGAACGGAGTTGGTAAAGAGGATTCTTTTTGCGGGTGCAGGAGAGCGAAAGACACCGAAAACTAAAAAGCTATCCGCGCAGGAGGCGAGGGAGTTGAGAGAATGGAGAAACGAGTATACCCGTGGGGATTGAGGGATGGGATTGGAAGCAGGGGTTTGTGTTGTTATAATTCTCTTGGTGGAAAGGGGGAGGAATCGCAGAATTAAGTCATGAGGTTGTTTGCAAGTCGGGGGTTTCTGCTTGGGATTACGATTTGGCCTTTAACTGGGATGGGAGAAGATACGGTTTCAACAGTTTGGAATGAGTTTAATAAAAATGGGGTAGTGATGGTGGAGCCGTCACCCGGACTAGAAACACCTGATGCGAAGGAGGCTCGCTTGGAACGCGAGAAGGAGCAGGCGAAGGACGTGGCTTTAAATCGCGCCTTGGTTAGACAGGAGATCTACTGGCTAGAGGGTCGATGGGTGAAGAAGGGGGAGGCACTGGAGGCGCCTCGATCGCTGGGTGAACTGATTGATTCCGACCATGATGGATTTGATGACTTTACGGAGATCAAGTTTCACTGCGATCCGACGAATCCGGATTCAAATCCTGCTCACTACTTTGAGGTAAAGGGAAGTAACCGGGTGATTTTCTATTCAACCAATGCTGAGGCTGTTCATCGGTGAAACAAATCTATCTGTTCTGTGGATTGCATCTCTTGGCTTTGGGAGCAGGGAACGCACAAAGACTGGATTTAATCCAAGAACCCTGCATTACGGGGGAGAGTTGCCGATGTCCCTGTACGCAGGACGGCAAGAAATGTCTATGTGTTAAGAAGTGCGGCCCAAGTGACAAAATCATCAATGAATTAGTTCCATAAGAAATGGGCATAAACGCACAGAACTGAATGATACTTTTGCCAAAACACTTGCATAACAAGTCTCCTGAAAACGGTGTTCACGAATTGGTGGATTAGGGGCTCCCGCCCCTTTGGGGCAAGTGGAAGTGATCGGAAAAACGAATCATGGCCTGGATAAATACTTGCAATTTCTGGTTGGATTATGAGAATTAAAGCTGATGAGAGTGATTAGGCTTTTTCTTGTCTTCGTTTTGTTTTCTGTTGTTGCCTTTGCGCAGATGCTTGATGACGGAGAAAATTATTCGCCAAAAAAAGGGGAGGCGAGCGACCCTCTTTACGGAAACAGACCGGCGCGGACGATGTCGCAACGTGAGTTTTCGCAGCTCTTTGAGCGTCAGGTTGTTCAACCTGCTCTCGAAGATGGGTTTTTAACGGGGGCTATCGCTTTAGATCTTCAAACAGGTGAAATTTCGATCTGCGAAAAAGCTCCTGAACCCTCCTCGCTCTCTCTTTTGGCTGTGGGCGGGGTGGTGGTGGCTCTGCGGAGACGGAAGCGAGCCTAGTCTCACTTCGTTTGGGACAGGCCTTAACACCCTCAAAACTTTATAAAGTTCCATTGGAATTGAGCACCTAGGTCTCATTTTTTATCTCGCGCCCGGGTGGATTCGAACCACCGACCCGCGGATTAGAAAGATTGTGGTCTAATCTAGAAATACACTAGTAAAATGAGGGTAATACTTAGCTTGCCCTTACGTTGCCCTTACGGATATATGGCTCGATTAGACTACTAAACTGATCAGGACTACCACCACACCCACTCCCCATCCCCCCAGCGGGTGATCAAATACACATACCCCACCCAGAAAAATCTGACCTAGTTTTTGAATCGATGACCGACAGGAGGCAGCAGAGGATTGGGCCAGGGGTGGGTGTGCGGGGGCCAATATCCCCGCGGCCCGATGAAATAAAAGGACGCCTTAGCTGTTCAGACTTACCCCATTAAACGGATTGGTCGGTAGATCTGAATATTTAGACAGCTACGAATAAGCGATAGGTTTCGGGGTAGTTAACCCGACGTTTCTGAACAGTTTAGAAGGGTTGTAAAAAGCTCATAGTGATGGCTTTAAAGAAGGTATGGGATGAAGTGGGGAGATTGGAAAACGCTATGAAAAAGCGAAGAGGAGAAAAAGTAAAGGTCTGTAGGCAGAAAATCAAAGCTAGGAAAATATGGTGGTCTGAAATAAAAATAAAAAAATCCTATGACTCTACTGCCGCTTGCTAACGCAGGTGTTCCAATACTGTTTGTTCAAGCCCCAGAATTAATCATAACAGTCCCCATCGTTACTCTGATCGAAGAGTTGATTTGCGCCAATTATCTGCAGATCCAAAAAAAGGATGCTTTTTGGAACCACAAAATTAGCTAATATATAATGCAATGAGTATAGTTTCCGGTTTTGTGGTTGGATCTAGTTTTGATGCAAATATTAATAGGCGGTGGATTTAATTTGGTGATGAATTTATTTTTATATTCTCACACTATTCAGTGGGTCATCGCCACGTTGCTGGGGGCCTATGCGAGCGCACTTTGGAATTACCACCTAAACCGTATTGTGAATTGGGAAAAGATGGCTTAAATGACAAGGTTAATCAAATATGTCGACCTATTTTTAATCGTTGCGTTTAGTACGCTATATATATTTCTTAGCACACGATTCACCTTTTGGGGAGATGAATTATTTAGTGTTTTTTATGCCAAAAAGGGCGTCATAGAGTTTGTAAAATATTATTTTCATCACCCAGACCCTACCCATCCTATTGGCTATTATTTTTTACTGAATCTTTGGCAAAAGATCTTTAATATTGGTTACGCAAACGATACTTGGTTTCGTGTATTTTCAATTGTTTTTCATTTTGTCGCTGTCATTCTAATAGCCAGAAAAGCCTTCAGTCAGGTTAATCAGCGACTTTGGTTCATTGCTTTGTGCGGCGTCTCTTCATACTTTTTTACATTTTCTCGTATGGCCAGATATTACTCTTTGGCCAGTCTTTTATATATCATTGCTTTTTACTTCTTTTACCGTTGGATCAAAAACAAAAGTGACTTTCGAAAATGGGTGATTACCTCTGTCATTCTTCTCAACGTTGATTACCCAACCTATCTCCTATTTGTAATCACCAGTGGATGTTTTTTTCTTGAAAAGAAAGCCAAGATTTCACTTAGCGAATCGATTAAATTAGGCACAACCACGTTTCTGGGGTTCTTACCGGTCCTATATTTATTTTTAGTGTTGGCTCATCAGTCCTCAAATCAGCCGTGGCTATTCACATCCATCAATATTCCCAAAATACTACTCAAAATAGCGATGGGATTCATGATGATTCCCTGCCACATTCTTTTTGGGGAATTCTTTCATCCAATTATCTCGATAGGTCTGGGCGTGGGCGTGATTGTACTCCTGGTCGTTCTGACTCAAAAAATCTGGTGCTCAAACGACAGAGTTCTTCGAGACTGTGGACTCTTTTTACTCTTTAACAGCTTGGCATTGGCTCTTTTGCTTAGCACATTGGTAACGCGGTATCCCATCTTTTCGTTTTCGCGATTCTTATTGCCCTGTGCTTATGCGTTTTTCTATTTAATGGTGAAACTACTTGATACATCAAAAGGATCACTTGTAGGTCTTTTGCTGATCAATATTTGCGTGTTGGGTCTCAATATTGAAAAGAAATACTTTATTAATCCCATCTTATTTTATCCGACCGATCAAGTAGCAACACTGATCCATAAATACCCACAAGCCCAGCTTTTGGCAAATACGTCTAAAAGCGATATTCAAGATCCCTACTCTTATTTCATCCGACGTAATTTTCCACAAAGAATTCAAGAGCCTGGCCAGTTAGACCCCACAAAGTCCTATTTTACTGTATTGGATGTTCGCCTGGAATCTTCTGTAGAGTCTCAAATTCAAGACCTTCGCAATCAATATCCAGCATACACCGTGAATACCGTTGGTTTTGATAATATTACACGTCCAAATAAACTATTTATGAAGAGATATTTTGGCGTGGTCTGTGACTATAAATATTACGCGTGCGTACTAACAAAATCCAAATAATGTTTGTGAGACGACTTCTTTTAATCTCTTTGATAATTGGAACGATTCTTCCGCTCTCGCCTGTTTTAGCTCAAAGAAATCTTACTCCATCAAAAACAAGTGAAAGCGATTCGCAGAGCGATAAGCTGTTGGGTTCGCTTACATACGATCAAGCGATTGAAAGATATGGCCTTCCTCAAGCAGAGAGAAAGCTGGCATCTGGTAGAATAGTTTCACAATGGGAAAAAAGGCAGGGCATATCTGGGGAGGGTCAAAGTGGTTATGGTAGTGGTGGAGGTTGGCAATCCATAAGGGGTGGCAACACGCTCGTAATGGTTTGCACGTTCAATGAAAAAGGGGTGCTTGAAAAACAGACTTTTAATTTCGCTCCTACCTTTGGAGGTGAAGAATCAAAACGGCGTAGATGTGAGAGATATTTTAAGCTCGAATAGCCTAGTCTCACCTTGATCGGGAAGGGGCTTAAACCCCTAGAATCGCTCTAAAACCCACAAGGAATCGTTCACCTACGGCTTGCTATAAATTGGTAAAGGAGAGCAGAGTAACTGGATGAAACTAATTCCTCTATTTCTATTAGTTGGAATGTTGGCGGTGAGCGGATGGGCTCAGAGTGGTAAGTACGAACCATATTCAGCAGAACTGGTGAAAAGAGCAGAGGCGGGGGATGCAAAAGCGCAATTCAAGCTTGGTAGGTGCTTCTATAAGGGTGAAGGCGTTACCCAAGATTACAACGAAGCGGTGAAGTGGTGGACAAAGTCAGCTGAGCAGGGGCATGCTAGCGCACAAAGTGACCTTGGTTTTTGCTACGACAAGGGTCTAGGGGTTACACAGGATCACCAAAAAGCAGTGGAATGGTATACGATGTCTGCTGAGCAGGGGAATGCATTGGCTCAATACAATCTTGGTATTTGCTACAAAAACGGCCGAGGAATTGCGAAAGATTATAAAGAAGCGGTTAAGTGGTTTGCTAAGTCGGCTGAGCAAGGGGATGCTCCAGCACAGCACAATCTTGGTAGGTGCTACGGAAAAGGCGAAGGCGTTACCCAAGATTACATGGAAGCGGTAAAGTGGTTTACAAAGTCAGCTGAGCAGGGGGATAGGGGGGCGCAATTCAGTCTTGGTGTGTGCTACGATAAGGGTGAAGGCGTTACCCAAGATTACAAGGAAGCGGTAAAGTGGTTTACAAAGTCAGCTGAGCAGGGAAATGCGGAGGCGCAATTCAATCTTGGTGTGGGCTACTATAAGGGTGAAGGCGTTACCAAAGATTACAAGGAAGCGGTGAAGTGGTTTACGAAGGCATCTATTCAAGGGAATGCGGAGGCAAAAGAGTTACTAGAAAAGATTAAGCCTAAGTGACTTCTCTCCCCATCCTCACCCTCCTCCTGCTCTTGCCCACGCTGGGGATGAGGGCGGAGGGGGCTGAGGTAATACCGACTGCGCGTTTAGCTCCCTCTGAAGCTAAACCCGCCCAGCAACCTCCAAAACCTGCCCCCGTTTTTTTCGCGTCCAATTCAACCGAATCCTCCTCCGCCTTTGCCACACCCCCTGACATCTTTCGCAATCGAAGTGCTGTGTCGGGAGGCGCCGCTTTGAGCCAAGACGTATCTTTTGCCTCCAATGGAACCACTCTCAATCGATACCAACATAAGCTCTACCTTGCCATTGGATCTCGCTGGAATATTAAGGTCCAGCAAACCATGGCCAAAATCGGGGTCGATCGGGTCCTCGTCCGATTCCACGTAAACGCCGATGGTACAATTTCTGATCTGAGAATCACCCAAGAAAACACAAACTCGATTCTTGGAACAATCAGTGGGGAATCGATCAAGGAGTGTAGCGGCTTGATCGGCCCCTTCCCGGCAGACCTCAAGGCCGAAAATCCGAAAGGCTTTTCTTGGCAGTTGGCTTTTCGTATTTACTAAAGCGGGGATTTGTTGATTGGTTGCGTTTGAGCGAAGTAGCTAACACAAAGCGGAGGCACTACTTCTTTTTGCCCTTAAAGAGGAAGCATAAAAACATCGAGACGGGACACCCCACATCGCGAGCAGGGCTTTTATTTGAGGAATTACAACAAGTCTAGTCAACGCGCCCGGGTGGATTCGAACCACCGACCCGCGGATTAGAAATCCGCTGCTCTAGTCCCCTGAGCTACGGGCGCCAGCGTTGAATTTATAGCAGAAAGAAGCTGGAGGGGCGACAAGGCCGTTAGGGCTTCTTTGGTCGCAAGAGGAGAGAGGCGTCGGGGAGTTTTAGTAATTTTGCAGCCAAGAAATAAGTAGCAGAGCCCAGAAGAACGAGTGCAAAGGTTCCACCGATACGAACGGGAATGGGTTGGTCCATGGGTTGAATGAATTGGAGGCCTAGAAGTAAGGCTCCAATCAAGGTGATGCAGCAGAGCAGTATCTTCCCGACCCCTTGGAGGAAGTGCGGTTCAAAGTAGCTACCGACATGACGTTGGGAGGCCCATACCAGTTGGAGAATATTGAGGGTGGCTACAGAGGCGGTGGTGAGAGTAAGTCCTAAAATGCCGAGGTTATAAACCCGAATCAGAATGTAGTTGAAGGTGAGGTTGAGAAAAATTCCCGTTAGGCTAACGCGAAGAGGAATCCCGGGTCGATCGATAGCCGAGAAGGCTGGAGCGACAACCTTCATGCAGGCGTACGAGACGAGTCCGAGTGTGTAGCCTTTGAGGGCTAGAGCTGTCAGGGCGGTGCTCTCGGAGCTGAATCGCCCGTACTGAAATATCAAGGCAACGATAGGTTCGGCCAATAGGAAGAGACCGATGGCCGCAGGTAGGGTCAGGAAGAGGGTTTGACGAACACCGACGAGGAGACGATCGCGAAGGGCCACTTTCTCATCCAAGGCAGCGTGCCGGGCGAGATGGGGGAGAGTTACGGTCGCGACAGCGACGCCGAAAAGGCCGATGGGAAGTTGAATGAGGCGGAAGGCGTTATTAAGGCAGGTAACAGAGCCGTCCGCGAGATAGGAGGCGAAGTAGCCGTTGATCATGACATTGACCTGGACGGCGGCGGCTCCGATGGATGCAGGTCCCAGAAGGCGAAGAACCTGTTTGAGACCGGGATCTTTCCAAACAAGGAGCCAGCGGGGCTGGTAGCCAAGGGAGATGGCGCGGGGAACCATGACGAGCCACTGGGCAAGACCTCCCACAAGAACACCAATGGCGAATCCGTAGACGGAGCGTTGTCCAAAGTTGGGATCAAGGATCCAGGCAAGTACTAGGCCTACGGCGATGGAGACGAAATTAAAGGCAGCGGAGGCAAAAGCGGGCAGACCGAAATGGTGAAGGCTGTTGAGAAGTCCCATGTAAACCGCAGCAAGGGAGAGAAACAGGATAAAGGGAAATAGGATGCGGGTGAGTTCGATGGTGAGATCAAGTTTACCAGGGACGGCGGCGAATCCTGGATTGAGGAGTCGGACGAGAGGGTCGGCAAAGATGATCCCGGCAGCGACGATGAGAAAGAGGACAATGAAAAGGAGGGTGTTGACGTTGCTGGCGAGTCGAAAGGCAGACTCTTTACCCTGCTTGGCTAGTTTTTGGGAGAAGGTGGTGACGAAGGCAGTGGAGAGAGCGCCTTCAGCAAAAAGATCGCGGAGGAGGTTGGGGATGCGGAAGGCGGCGATGAGGGCATCGAGCTCTTTGCCCGCTCCAAGGAAGGTGTTGAGGAGGATTTCGCGGACCAGCCCGAGAACGCGGGAGGCTCCGATGGCTGCCATTACGCGAGATGTGCCTTTGGTGCTCATTTTTGGTTCAACCTTTGGACGCACGCAGTCAAAACTTCTTCGGGGGTGAGTCGGGTCATGCAGCGCCGATCGATGGGGCAGGTTTTGAGAAAGCAGGGGCTACAGGAGACTTTGTGGCGGACAACAGTGACGGAGGAGCCTAGGGGGCCGGTCCAAGCCGGTTCGGTGGAGCCAAAGATGGAGACGGCGGGTTTGCGGAGGAAGGCGGCCAGATGCATCGGACCACTGTCGTGACACAGGATGAGGCGTGCGTGAGCAAGCCAGTGAGCGAGCTCGAGCGTGCTGGTTTTTCCTGAGAGGTCGGTAACGGGGGAGTCGAGAGATTGGGCAACCGCTTGGCAGGCGGAGCGGTCGTCGGGCCCGCCGAAGAGAATGGGAGTGAGAGAGTGGGATTTTTGGAGGTGGCGGATGACGGTGGCAAAGGAGGCGGGATCCCAGCGTTTGGCGGATCCGTAGGCGGCGCCGGGGAGGATGGCGAGGTAGGGT
>Ga0214921_10009491_pt1 | contig 12307 bp, 8 predicted proteins | sample LL1505_MetaG_FD_177992 | JGI IMG/M metagenome (GOLD analysis project Ga0214921, IMG submission 177992) | Freshwater microbial communities from Lake Lanier, Atlanta, Georgia, United States - LL-1505 | ecosystem: Environmental > Aquatic > Freshwater > Lake | place: USA: Georgia | collected 2015-05-28 | reverse complement strand
CTGTCACGGTTCCAAGATTGTCCAAGAGAGCATCCTAAAAGTAATGTTCGATTCGGGAGTTGAACCCGCCAAGCCAGGTGAGTTCAGCGAGCGTGCATACTATAATGGCAAAATTGACGTAGCACAAGCTGAAGCAATAATGGAGCTGGTGTCTGCTGAAAATACGCAGTTAGCTAGGCTCGCAACCAGGCAGCTTGCAGGTGAATTTAGTAATAAAATAGCTGATATATTAACTGATGCCACCAAATTGAGCTCAGCTATAGCTGCAGATCTGGATTTCTCAGAAGAAGATTTACCTACTCTTAGTAAGGAAGATATTAAGTCTGGCCTTAGCAATATAATTAATAAAATAGAACTTATTAAAGCTGGCTCAGAAATATTACCTAAGCTTAAAGACGGAATAAATATTGCTCTCATTGGGCTACCTAACGCCGGAAAGAGCACTCTAATGAATGCCTTGCTTGGATTTGAGCGATCAATTGTTACTGCCAAGGCTGGCACTACCAGGGATGCGGTGTCTGAAACTGTCGAGCTAAATGGCATGCCATACCAATTTATAGATACCGCCGGACTAAACACTAATCCTGATGAAATAGAGCAAATAGGTATTAAAAAATCTATTGAAAATATCAAATCAGCAGATGTAATACTCTTGCTAATTGAGCCTGGTAAGGAAAAAGAAACCCGAGCTTTTATTGATTCTAACGGCCTCAAGGGATATATAGACGACCCCAAAACCATAAAAGTTAATACTAAGTCCGACCTTACTATAAACAATTCTGGAATCAGTATAAGCGCCAAGAATAACCAAGGCATTGAAAAATTACTTAGTGAAATATCTGGTGCTTCATCTGGCGCTGTAACAAACAGCCTTCAGATACTTACAAAAAGACAGCTAAATATTTTGTCTCGCGTGGAATTATCGTTAATAAAATTAAATGATGACTTAGCTTCACTTAGCTTTGATATAGTTGGGGCAGAATTGGAATCAGTCATAAATGATTTGAATGAACTCACTGGCGAGCATGCCAATAAACAAATAATTGATTCGATTTTTAGAAACTTTTGTATCGGTAAATAATTAGTTCACTATTGAGTAATAGGAAAGTCCAGTGAAGACTTATAGTAGGTATCGGTAGTATCGGTCTTTACAACTTTGCCATTCATATCTAGAACATCTCTATAGAACACAGTGTGCGAAGGCCTAGTAGCATCGCTGTTGCCTTCTACATAGAATGGTCCACGAATAACACCGCTTTTTGTTTTGGTTCCATAAAATCTGAACTTTAGTGTGGTTCCGACCATTTCGGTTTGGATAAGAATATAATGCCCAGTATCGTTTTTGAACTTCATATCCACTTGAGGATAATAAATAGTTGCATCAACTCCAGGCACACCAAATGGAGCGGTGTAGTAATCGATAGCAAATGCATGGTTAGTTCGCTGTAGTATTGGTAGCCCAGCCAGTAAGGCGGCTCTGTAAGCGGTACTTGAGACTTGGCACAGACCTCCTCCATATGCCATTTCTTCTCTGTCTCCTAATATTATTAAGCCTGGGGCATAGCCCTGAGCAGGACCAACTTCACCTAGGTATTCTCCGAAGCTAAATACTTGGTCGGGCTTTAATAGTATTCCATTGAATCTAGCCATTCCGGTACGAACATTTTGCATTCTATTAGGAGGTGATCCGGGGAACATTGTCACCCCTTCGCTTATTAGCTCCTTGATTCCTAAGTTGTCTATATTTTCATTGCTTACTGCTGCTTTTTTTACATCTACGGTTAATTGAACTGGCTCACTGCTAGTGGATTGGCTGGCCGAAATTATGGCATCTGCGGTCTTTTCTACATTCAAGTTTTTGCCATCTTTGCTTTGTGCAAAAACAGTTGCCCTACCATCAGCAATAGTTAGTGTTGCATCCACAGCTTCTTGGTTAATTTCGGGCGCAATACTATTAAGGTAGGCTATGACATTTTGCTTTTCAATTCTAAAGTCACCAAGATTGTTAGGGGTTTTGTAGTATCTGTTGAGAATATCAGTTTTATACGGCTTTTCTTGGTTTTCTACATACATCCAATCAAGTATTTGTTGTTGTGATATTTGCCAAGTCTTATCGCCATAAACAATAGTTATTGGCTTTTGTACTGAATTACCAACCGAGCCAATTTGGCGCTGCAAGAGTGTATCGGTTCTGCTGGGCGACACCGTATCAATTGGAATATCAAGTGAGCTTTGCAAGTTTGAAATTTGTCTAGTAAGGCCAAAAATAGCCAACCCCATATCAATCTTTTCGCCGACTTTGCCGCTTGTTACAACAAGCTTGCCATCTTGAATTTGGTAAGTGGCATTTTGTGATGGTTTGGCCGATACATTATTAAATTCAATTAATGAATTACTAAAAGCATCTTTATCGACATTGAGCTGCATCACATCTTCTTGTCCAAAAGGTAGGGCAGTTTGGGTAGCTATATCTGTAATAATGTCATCTTCACGTCCTATCATGAAAGCCCTGTCTACCATCTCTTTATTGTCGAAGTCTATCCCTAGCTGAGCAGGCTTTAGTATGGATGCATTACCGTTTAGCACGTAGCTCACGTCTGAACTTAGGTATTGAGCCGTTTTGGTATCGAGCTTGGCTATGGCCTGTTCTTTGGTGAGCCCACCAATATCTATCCCGCGTGCTGATACACCAGGCAACACTTTGTTGTAGTTAGTAATTCTGACTAAAAATATTCCGAAGAAAAACAAAAAAACCACCATGCTTAATCCGAGTAGCACATGATGCCAGGTTTTCGATTGCGACCACCAGGTTTTTAGCTTTTGAGCCATTTATTATTACCTTTTAATTAAGACTAATTATACAATATATTTACGATTTAGTTAATAATTTTATTAGTAGCACTAACCTGTAGATTTGTTATAATAGTTGAATGAATAAAATACTTGTTACCGGTGGAGCAGGGTTTATTGGGTCAAATTTTGTTCACTACCTAGTAAAAGACAAGCCCGACTACAAGATAACAGTTATTGACAACCTAGGTTATGCCGGGAACCTAATGTCTCTGCAGGATGTAAAAGATAAAATAGAGTTTATTAAGGGTGACATATCGGATATCGAGTTGGTAGATAGTTTGGTTGATAAAAATGATGCCGTTGTTCATTTTGCTGCAGAATCACACAATGACAATTCTTTGATTAGTCCCTGGCCTTTTGTGCAAAGCAATATAATAGGCACTTATGCCATATTGGAAGCAGTAAGAAAGCACAATAAGCGCCTTCATCACGTAAGTACCGATGAAGTTTTTGGGGATCTAGAACTTAATGATCCAAATAAATTCAATGAGAGCACTCCTTATAATCCTTCGAGTCCATATTCCTCAACAAAAGCCGGCTCCGATCATCTCGTTAGGGCATGGGCAAGAAGCTTCGGCATAAAAGTTACAATCAGCAACTGTAGCAATAACTATGGTCCCTACCAGCACGTCGAAAAATTCATTCCTCGTCAAATAACAAACATACTTGGTGGAATAAAACCCAAACTTTACGGAACGGGAGAACAAGTAAGAGACTGGATACATGTAGATGACCATAATTCAGCAGTAGCTTTAATTCTCGAAAAAGGTAAAACTGGAGAAACTTACTTAATTGGTGCCAATGGAGAAAGAAATAATAAAGAAGTTATCGAAATGATATTGGAAATTATGGGTAAAAATAAGTCTGAATACGAGCACGTAATAGATAGGCCAGGACATGATATGCGCTATGCCATTGATTCTACAAAGCTTCAAAAAGATTTAGGCTGGAAACCGCAGTATGGCGATTTCAAAAAAGGCTTAGAGCAGACCATAGAGTGGTACAAAAATAATCAAAATTGGTGGAAGCCACTAAAGGATGAGACAGAGGCTAAATACAAGAAAGCAGGGCAATAATGGCAAATTTAAAAACTACTGAATTTGTTGGGCGCAAAACGAGCATTGATGGTTTATTATTTTTTGATGTTTCATATGTTGAAGATGAAAGAGGCTACTTTCAAGAAAAATATCACAAAGAAAAATTAGTTGAAGCCGGTATGCCAGAAAGTTTTAATGTAGTTCAAAACAGTGTTTCATATAATAAGTCGTCTGGCGTTACGCGCGGTCTTCATGCCGAACCTTGGGATAAATACATTTCAGTAGTAAAAGGTAGGGTGTTTGCAGCTTATGTTGATTTAAGAGCAGGTGATGGATTTGGAAGAGTCGAAACAATCGAAATTACTCCCAACAAGACTGTATATTTGCCAAGAGGAGTTGCCAACTCCTTCCAGACTTTAGAGGATGACACATATTATGTATATAGCGTTAATCAGCATTGGAGGGCTGACAATTACGACAAGTATTGCTTTGTAAACTTAGCAGATAAAAATATCAATATTACATGGCCAATTCGGCTGGATCAGGCAGTTGTAAATGACCGAGACAAAAATCACCCCATGCTTTCAGAAATAAAACCGATGGAAGTGCAATGAACGATTCAAATATTTTTATTGTTGGTGCAAATGGCCAGCTAGGTACTGCGTTAAGAGAAAAATATCCAAATGCAAAATATGCCGATATAAAAGAATTAGATATAACAAGCAACAAAAGCATTAATGAATTTAATTGGTCTGGAATAGAATTTATATTAAATTCCGCAGCATATACGAACGTCGATGGCGCCGAGACCGATGAGGGCAGAGTGGCCTCGTGGAAGGTTAATGCGCATGCAGTTTCGAGCCTCGCCGAAGTGGCCAACAAAAATAATATAACTTTAGTACATGTATCTTCAGATTATGTTTTTGATGGAACCAATGAAATTCATACTGAAAAAGAAGATTACTCACCACTATCTGTTTATGGCTCTAGTAAGGCAGCAGGAGATATTGCTTGTAGCCTTGCACCTAAACACTACATACTTAGAACATCTTGGGTCATTGGGGAGGGTAATAATTTTGTTAAAACTATGATGGAACTCGGTCAAAAAGGGGTTGAGCCAACAGTTGTTAGCGACCAAATAGGCAGACTTACTTTTACTTCTGAGCTAGTTAGGGCAATTGATCACTTACTGACCAATAAATGTGAATACGGCACCTATAACGTTACTAACTCAGGCGATTCGGCTAGCTGGGCAGACATAACTAGAGAGATATTTAAATTAAGCAATTTAAATAATAAAGTCTCAGACACTACGACAACAGAGTATTATAAAGATAAGCAAGGAATTGCCCCAAGGCCGCTACATAGCACGCTTAGCCTTACAAAAATTAATTCAACAGGTTTTGAATCTACAGATTGGGGGGTTGATCTTGAAAGATATATTAAAAAGGAGATGAATTTATGAAGGGAATAATTTTAGCAGGAGGGTCGGGAACTCGTTTATATCCAATAACAAAAGGCATTAGTAAGCAGTTGATGCCCATTTATGATAAGCCAATGATTTATTATCCATTGAGCACACTGATGATGGCCGGAATAAAAGATATATTAATTATCACAACTCCTCAAGACAAAGAGCAATTCCAGAGGCTACTCGGAGATGGTTCTGATTTGGGAATAAATTTGAGCTATGAAGTTCAGCCTAAGCCCGAAGGCTTAGCCCAAGCTTTTATTATCGCCGAAGAATTTATCGGGAATGACAAAGTTGCTTTGGTGTTGGGTGACAATATTTTCCACGGTCATGATTTTGGCCAAAGCCTTAAAGAATGCACCAATCCAGATGGGGGAGTAGTTTTTGCATACCAGGTATCTGACCCCGAAAGGTATGGGGTAGTTGAATTTGATGATAATAAAAATGCTATTTCAATAGAAGAAAAACCTGAAAGTCCTAAGAGTGACTATGCCGTAGTTGGATTGTATTTTTATGACAATGATGTAGTTGAAATTGCCAAAAACATTCAGCCTAGCGACAGGGGAGAGCTTGAGATTACAGCTGTTAATGAAGAATACCTAAAAAGAGGCAAACTTAAGGTTCAAATTATGGAACCAGGCTCTGCTTGGTTAGACACTGGAACTTTTGCATCTATGATGGAGGCTGCAGAATATATTCATGTAATTGAAAAGCGCACAGGTCATAAAATTGGCTGCATCGAGGAAATAGCATTTAAGGAGGGCCTAATAGACAAAACTAAGCTTAACGAGATAAGCAAGCCATTACTAAAGAGCGGATATGGGGAGTACCTAAGTAAACTTTTGCAATAAGCTCAATGTCACATCTCAATCTGTAAAGCGTTTATATTTATGTTATTATAAGGATAACCATGAAAAGCAAACGTAAAACAAAAAAAATCCTAGTTAGTATGGCATTTTTGGCAGTATTGTTATCTGTTGGCGGTGTAGTTTATTGGAAGTTGAATAAAACCAGCAACCAATCAAAGTTAGAAGTTAGTGAATCAACTAAAAAAGCAGCAGAGCAGTCAGATACAAACACGGCAAAGAGCAGTGATAACAAAAACTCAAACCAAAGCCAGCAATCTTCGCAGCAGTCTCCTGCGCAACCTTCTAAAGTAAGTATTAATATTACCAACGCTTTGCAACAGGGCAATACGCTGATAATTAATGGCCTAGTATCAGGCGCCACATCTGGAACTTGCAACCTTACACTTACAAACGGTACTACCAAAATTCAAAAGCCTGCAGCCGTAGGCTTCCAAGTTTCTTACTACATTTGTCAAGGCTACAATATAGATGTTTCGGAAATAAATCCCAAGGGTGAATGGACAACTACAATTAATTTAACTTCACCAAACGGGTCTGCCCAATCTGAAACAAGAAAGGTAGACGTACAATGAAAAGTCTATCAAAAATTAAATATTTAGCGCTCGCCGTATTTATGTTAGTTTTTTCATTTGTATTTTTCGCTAAGTCCGCAGAAGCAGCAAGCTTTGATCCAGGAAGAATTATTGACGACAGTATTTTTACAAACAAATCGGCCATGTCGGTTGCGGATATACAAAACTTTCTAAATTCCAAAGTACCCACTTGCGATACCTGGCATGCACCTGGTCCTAGTGCACAGGGTGCCAATCCGCCCTGGATATGTCTTAAAGACTACAATGAAGGCGGCAAAAGTGCGGCTCAAATCATCTGGGAACAGGCTCAGAATTATGGCATCAATCCACAAGTTCTAATCGTAACCCTTCAAAAAGAAAATGGACTAATAACAGATAGCTGGCCTTATCCTTGGCAATATCGAACTGCGATGGGCTTTGGCTGTCCAGATGGAGCACCTTGTGATGCTCAATGGTATGGTTTTACTAACCAAGTTTCGCAGGCAGCGAGGCACTTTAGGAATTTTTACGATTTAAATCCTGCTTGGTATATTCCTTACAGGCCGGGGGTAAATTTCATAAAATGGAACCCTAATGCTGCTTGCGGCGGCAGTAATGTTAATATTGCCAACCGTGCCACAGCAGCACTATATTCTTACACCCCATATCAACCCAATTCGGCTGCGCTTAATAATTTATATGGTACTGGTGACGGTTGCAGTGCTTATGGTAACCGTAATTTCTGGAGAGATTTCAACAACTGGTTTGGGAGCACGATTGTGGCGCCGTATAATTGGGAGTTAGTTTCGCAGGGGTGGAATAGAGACATTACAAACCTTCCTCAAGGAGAAAAGGCAACATTAACACTACAAGCAAGAAATACAGGCACTCAAACATGGTACAACACTGGCGCTAATCCTGTTCGTCTCGGCACAACAAATCCAGTCGGAAGGGGTAGTGGCTTTGCCACTAGTTCATGGGTAAGTAACAGTAGGCCCGCATTGATGCAGCAAGCTTCTGTAGCACCTGGCTCAATTGCAACATTCTCTTTTGAAATTCGGGCCAATCCCGGCGCAGGAACTTATAATGAGTATTTCAGTTTGGTTGCAGAAAATCTAACCTGGTTTAATGATATTGGTCAGTATTACCCTATTAGGGTAATCACGCCAAATATTTCAGCCCAAATAGTTGAGAATAACTATCCTAGTTCTATGAATGCAGGAAGTGGTGGTACTGTTACTTTGAAAATAAGAAATACGGGCAACATTATTTGGTATAAATCAGGATCTTACACTGCCGATATCTATACCGAACCACTAAATAGAATAAGTGCTTTTAAAGCCAATACTTGGCCTAGCTCTATGATAAGTTCAAAACTTGTTGAAGATTCTGTAGCGCCAGGTGCAATAGGAACATTTGCTTTTGCTATTCAGGCTCCACCTACCAATTCTGTATATCAAGAAAGTTATAGGTTGGGCATAACAAATCTAGGCTGGTCTAATCTCACCATAAATCAAACTATTAATGTAATTAATGGAGCTCAGGTGACTCAAGTGCCGGTCTATAGGCACTATAGTCCTACTCGCGGAGCTCATTTTTTTACAACTGACCTAAATGAATCTAACTCAATTAGATTACAAGGCTGGAATTATGAAGGTGCTGCCTGGAATGTAAGTACTTCGGTCACATCAAAACCGGTCTATAGGCACTATAACCCAAGCAGGGGTAGGCACTTTTATACTACTAGTATATCCGAATCTAATACTATTCGAGCCCAAGGCTGGAACTATGAAGGAATTGCTTGGTACGCATCACCAACTACTACAAGCGCACCAATTTATCGGCACTATAGCCCAAGTCGAGGCGCTCACTTTTACACAAAAGATGTGAATGAGTCGAATATAATCCGCACCCAAGGCTGGAACTATGAAGGCATTGAGTATTATGCGATGAATTAAATTCAATACAAAAATGAAAAAACTAAAATATTTATTAATAGCAATAGCATCCGTAGCTTTTGCTTTTTCTTTGTTTTTTTTACTATTCATAAACAATTATAAAAATAGTGGTTTAGTCCAAAATGGCAAAAAAGCAAATATAGAAGATAAAAATCCAAAAAAAGATTTTACAAATTCAGATAGCTCAGATCCTACTAGGGCTGAGCAAAATAATAGTATTGTTTCGTTCGAATCGGAAAATGATAAAAATTTATTTATTAAAAACAATTCTCTAGTTAATAAAAATTTGAAACAAATTACAGGGACTAATAGCTATAAAATTGATTTATCTCAAAAACAAATATCTAAATTAAATTATCAAGATAAAATAAAAGTATATCCAAACGTAATTTATCGAGCAACTGCTACCCCCAATGATGAACTTTATTCTCAGCAATGGAATTTGACTAAAGTTTCGGCGCCATCAGCTTGGGATATATCAAAATCATCTGCCACCACCAAAATAGCAGTAATAGATACTGGATTTGCAACATCACACCAGGATTTGGTGAATAAATTAGATTTATCTTCGGGATATGATTTCGCAAATAATGACTCCGACGTATCGGCCGGATCTACAAATATTAATGGCTCTTATGTATACCACGGAACAGCAACTGCAAGTTTGGCAGCTGCAGATACTAATAATTCGATTGGAATTGCGAGTTTAGGCTGGGATTCAAAAATAATTCCAATACAGTCATTAAATGATGATGGTACGGGTAATACCTTTACAGTTTCCTCGGGAATATATCACGCAGTTAATAATGGCGCAAAAGTAATTAGTCTAAGTCTTGGTTCTACTTCTTCAGATTCATTTTTAGAAGGCGCTATAAATTATGCAATTTCAAATAATGTAATTGTTGTGGCAGCGGCAGGTAATGAGTCCTGCAACTGTATTAATTATCCAGCCAATTATTCAAGCGTAATAGCCGTAGGATCTAGTGACTCAGGTGATGTCAGATCATCATTCAGTAATTTTGGTAACAATCTGGATGTAGTGGCACCCGGATCGGGCGGAGTTAGGGCTGCCATACTAAACTCAAGCAATCAAACTAGCTTGTATACATCAAGTTTTAGTGGGACATCTTCCTCTACGCCGCAGGTTGCAGCACTCGCAGCACTTATAAAGTCTCTAAGACCATCATCGACACAATCAGAGGTTGAGTCATTCATCAGAAATGGAGCCGACAAGGTTTCGGGTATGTCTGGCCAAAACTTTAGTAATTATTATGGTTATGGAAGAATAAATGCTACAGGGTCTTTGGTTAAGGCCGGGGCATATTCATGGCAATTACAATCACAGGTCTCTGATAAAGGTCTAACTTCGCTGCCAAGAGGAGAAAAAGCTACCTTAACGGTAATAGCAAAAAATACGGGTACACAGAGCTGGTACAATTCGGGCCCAAACCCTGTAAGGTTAGCAACCTATGCGCCTCAAGACAGGGTTAGTGCATTCTATTCAAGCAATTGGATATCTCAAAGTAGAGCAGCAAACTTATTGGAAGCAGAAGTAGCACCGGGATCTAACGGCACTTTTCAGTTCGAAGTTCAAAGCGGATCAGCCCCTGGTCAGTATAATGAAAAATTTAATTTAGTAGCCGAGAACGTAGGCTGGTTTAATGATTCAGGCTTAAATTTCCCAATAACTTTAACTAATCCAATTATATCAGCACAGATAGTAAGTAATAATTACACAGCCTCATCTGTTGCTTCAAGCATTTCACCTTCTCAGATTGTAATAAAAAATACTGGCAATGTTACTTGGTACAAAACGGGCGGGTTTACTACAGATCTTTATGTTAATCCTTACAATTCCATAAGTCCTTTTCAGGATTCAAGCTGGATTAGTAGCGCTATTGCATCTAGAATGCAAGAAAGCTCTGTAGTACCCAATTCAAATGCAACTTTTAATTTCAATTTAAAATCACCGCAGTTTAATGGGTCCTATACTCAGCAATACAGATTAGGAATAACCAGCCTTGGTTGGTCTAATCTTTATCCTATACAAAGCATAAATGTCTCGGGCGGAACGGAGGATTATAAGCCTGTCTATCGACACTACAACCCTAGTCGAGGCTCTCATTTTTATACGACCGACCTGAATGAATCTAATATTATTCGTTCCCAGGGTTGGAATTATGAAGGAATTGCTTGGAGAGTATCAGCTAATCCAAATTCAAAACCTGTTTATAGACATTATAGTCCAAGCCGAGGAAGGCACTTTTACACCACAAGCCTAAATGAATCAAACACAATCCGATCCCAAGGCTGGAATTTTGAGGGCATAGCTTGGTATGCTTCAGAGACAGTAACTAGCCAGCCGATATATCGCCATTATAGCCCATCTAGAAGAGCTCACTTTTATACCAAAGATTTAAATGAATCAAATATTATACGATCCCAAGGCTGGAATTTTGAGGGCATAGAGTATTATGCCTTTCTGTGAAGATTTAGTTGACATCATAAAACATAGTCAATAGCATAAGTGAAATGAACAATAATATCGAAAACGGCCCTCAAGGTGGCCAAACTACAGGCAAAGATTCAGTTAGATATAATTTTGAATCTAGAACTGCAAAAACAAAAAGAAAGGCTCCTAAAATTATTTTTATAATAATTGGACTAATAGTAGCGATTACTGGGGTAGTAATTATTTTTAGGTCTTTTGCATCTACCCTGCCTAGCGTTGGCGCAGTTAATAATTGGTTCAATACAGATGGTGGAACAAGACTTTCAGTAAATATGACGCCTTTATTCGGTGAAGAAGGGTATCATTTCTATAGCCTATCACCTTTTTTTAAAGGACTAAATTACGGTCTATATTCGGGCATTCAAACTAATGGCAACTTGGGTGATGGCAAGGATGTCGGCAACATATTTGTTTTTAGTGTCTGGAATGCAACAAGTGCAAAACCTGAAAATGGAGCAGTTGCTACTCCATTTGGTGGAGAGGGTGTCGGCTATAGTTTGCGTATGCGTTACGACTGGAAAGTTGGTAGCACATATAAAATAGAAGTTTATAGAGTAGGCCAGAATCAATCGACAAAAGGTTGGGTGTGGGCTGCAAACATCACTAATTTAGCAGATGGAAAGTCAATAAAAATTGGAGAAATCACTGGAACTCCACAGTCTGAAAAATTAGGAGGTGGCTCAGCATTTCACGAGAGATATATTGGTTTTAGTCCTGTTTGCACCGAAACAAGTAGTAATCTAGAAAAAGCAGGAGTAAGGTTTAGTAATCTAAACTCTGATGTTGCAAGCTCTTTTTCTAATACTTCAGCCAAAAACAATGTATTTACATCTGCAGATTGCGCTAATTTTATACAAGTTAAGAATTCTAGCACCGAAGCTTTTACAGGCTTTGGTGTAGTTGGGAATGATTTTTTGAAAGCCACTTACCCAGTCACCAGTTCGGTTTCCTCCCTCCCAGTCTACCGTCATTACAGCCCAAGCCGAGGTGCTCACTTCTTTACCACAAACAAAGCTGAATCCGACAAGATTAAATCCCAAGGTTGGAACTATGAGG
>Ga0214921_10009490_pt1 | contig 12309 bp, 9 predicted proteins | sample LL1505_MetaG_FD_177992 | JGI IMG/M metagenome (GOLD analysis project Ga0214921, IMG submission 177992) | Freshwater microbial communities from Lake Lanier, Atlanta, Georgia, United States - LL-1505 | ecosystem: Environmental > Aquatic > Freshwater > Lake | place: USA: Georgia | collected 2015-05-28 | reverse complement strand
TGTTAACTAGTGAGGCTCTAGCCGTTTGGCGGAAATTATCTTGGCTATGCCCTTTTGATACAGTAAGTCACGATCAATGCGTTTAGACACTCTTGAATGTTGCATGTCTGTGAATTCTTTTAATTTATATTTGAATTTAAAGGGTAACCTTTGGTATGAATGCCTAGAAGATTCTTATGGTGTTATCCGAGAATCATGGCTTGGTAATTGGCTTGGTATGCCGTATCTACTGCAAGAATGTTTGAGGTTTTTAAATCTTCATGAAAATAATTTATCTGAAGAAGCTAGAAGCATGTTGAGTGCGGCTAAAAGCGTTGCCTTAGAAATTGAGAGACAAGCTCAAAGTCTGCCAAACTTTACAGAACCCAAATACCATAATCGGATGCATTTTGCAGATGCGATAACCTCTATGAGTGTTCAATTGGCTATTTTGGTTGAACGGCATGGAAAGGCAAATCAAAATTGGATGGCATGTGCAATGCTGACCTGCATCGCACATGATTTTTTGCATCCAGGCAAAGTTAATCTGATTGAGTCAGAAATAGAAAAGCAATCTTTTAATTTGCTCAAACCTATTTTGTCATTTCATACTATTCCAAAAGAGTGGCAAAAAGTCATTGAAACTGCCATTGTTCGCTCAGACTTTTCAATTGTTCATCACAATCATGCAAGCGTTACAGGCAAAAATTTTCAGTGGGATTTGGATTGGCTTTGTGTTTTGTTGAACGAAGCTGATGTAATGGCAAGTACATCCGCAAAATATGGGCCATCATTGGGCGAGTCATTGGCGCAGGAGTGGCAGCTAATAGATTTTCCGCTTCACTCAAGTGTGGCAAGCCTTGAAGGGCGAAAAGCTTTTTTAAAACAATTAATCTTTTCATCTCCTTCAAGTTATGTTTTAAGGTTAAGTGAAAGAATTTCTGTTGAAATTCTCAATCTTGAAATGTAGAGACAGTACTGCCTGGAGGCGGTGTGCGGTGAAAGTTTTGTACTTGCGACCCCTTCAGTATAAAACTGAATAAGTCAAATGGACAAGAAGTGGGCTCGATCGTCTTGGCAAACTCACTTGGTTTTTTATAGTTGCTTTACTTTCTAATTGGTTCAATCGATGTAATCATGGTCATTCCATTAGATATTTGAACTCGGTCAAACCGGCAAATGGTCGAGGAAAAAAATCTAAATGTCTCATCATTTTTCTTTAAGCTAGGGGCAGGAGAAATAGAATCGAAAATTACAAACGCAATATTACCCCCTTGGTTGTCGTAAACGATTATCTTGTTATTGTCTAGAACTTCCCATTTATCTATCTGATCGACTTTGATGCAATTTACTTGTGCATATGCAGCTACTGTATTTAGAAAAACGGCAATTGATATAAATACAACTTTAATCGGATTCACAATTAACTTATGACTATTTTTCAATTGAATTTCCTCCCAAAACTTAGTAAGAATGATTTTCAAGATAACGGATTTAGATACCAATCAATCAAGGACGACTTAAAGAAATGCTACAGTGCTTCGAACAAGCTTTGTTGTGTAAATAGGGGGGGAATTTGAATCGCAAAAGGATGGAAAAAAGAATGTCAGAAGCTAGAAGTCAGATTCTCATAGCATTGATTGCCCATTGATTGGTTTCAAAGAAAATTCACCTCTTGATAGCTTAAGGGGTTTGATCAATTAGGTCAAGTACTTTACATCTTTGTTAGCCCATACGGGATGAAGAAGAGCTGCTGAGGTTAATTCAAGGAGATGTTGCGTGGGACGAACGATGCACTAAGACAAGTTGTATTCATATATAGGTCTTTTGTAGTTAGCTTGAAGATGCCACTGGCATTGCTGGCAGCAGCATCTCGCGGCATTTCTTTATCATCACATCTGCTACTGTGTCGGATCTAATTTTCAGAATATTGAGGTAGGCATCTTCTGCTGCCGAAAAATTCTTTCTTGAATAAAAACCAAAGGCGATATCGGAAAGGACACATATCTGTTTTTGAATTTCACTTGGCTGAGTTTCCTCGGATCCGTCGCGTGTACCAAGAATCTCATAAATAATCAAATCGCTTTTGCGGCCCTTGACAGTTATTTGATCAATTGGTCTCATCCACAGTCGTTCGCCAGCTTCTTTAAACAGGGAATGGCTGCCGCAGATTTGCGTGCCATATTCTTTATTGACGCCCTCAAGGCGGGATGCGATATTGACGCCGTCTCCCATGACCGTGTAACTCAATCGCTCGAGCGAGCCGATATTTCCAACCAAAACCGCATCTGAATGGATGCCGATTCGAACATAGAGGGGAGGTTTCCCCTCCGAAACCAGCCTGGCGTTGAGTTGTTCCATTCGTTTTTGCGCCTTGATGGCGGCAACGCTGGCATGGTATGCGTGATGATTATCCAAAAGCGGTGCGCCCCAAAATGCCATGACAGCATCGCCAATGAATTTGTCAACTGTTCCGCTTTCTTCCTTGATCGCCTGGGTTATTACCTCAAAATATAAAGAAACTCGCCTTAATAATTCCCTTGACGGTGTTGACTCTGAAAGCGAAGAAAAATCCTTCAAGTCGGTAAAAAGTATCGTCAAATAACGGCTCTCCCCACCGATTTCAATCGGCTTGCCGGTACTTAAAAGATCATTAACCAAATCTTTTGGAATGTAGGAAGTGAATGCCGTAATCGTGGTTGAAAGCTTTTTTACCGCGGATGCAAGCGAAGATAGTTCGTAAATGTTGGTCTGTACCTGTTTAGTTTCAGGATTTTTAAAGTCGATCAAATTTTGAATGGAATTGGTGATGATTTCGAGCGGCGAAGATATTTTTCTTGCAAATAAATAAATTAATAATATTTGAGTAAATATCAACAACAAGCCAAAGGCAAGAATTATGCTGTTGTTCCGTTTGAATTCGCCTTTGAAGTCGTCCATCGGAGTAATCGCCAGGAGGGTCCACTTCTTTTCGAATTCCTCTGGCATCGAAGAGAAAACTGCCAAATATTCAGTCCCGGTTTCAGGGTGTTTGAAAATAATCAATGGGTCGGGGTTTATGGTGTGCAGCGCAGTGACATATGCAGGCAAATTGGAAGACAGCGTCGATATATTATTTAGTTCAATTTTATTGTTTATTTTTTTAAACATGTCTTTTTGTACTGAGCTAGCAATAACTGTTCCGGAGGAATCATAAATAATGGAGAGTGAGTTAGCGCTGATCGACTGCGACGTGAGAAATTTTGATATCGTGTCCAAGGAAATATCTGCCGCAACCACCCCTGCTATTTCACTCTTACTAAAGAAGGGCGTTGAAACAGTAACCCCAGGGAGTCCGGTAGTGGAAAAAATATACGGATCAGTTATGGTTGTTTTCTTCTTTGCTACGGCCTCTTTAAACCAAGGGCGTGTTCTTGCGTCAAAGTCTGTCGCTTTTGTTGACGTACCAACTCTCTCACCCTTTTCATTTACAAAAATGTAACTGTCGACCGTTCTTTCTTTGGCAATCCAGCGTAATCCATATGCCATATCACTGGTTATTTCCTTGTCTTGTATTTTGTTACCTGCGTAAACTCGGCGAACTTGCCTGAAGGATCCATCTTGGCTGCCTACATATGCGGAAAGACTGCTTTCCTGTTGGCTTAAGATTGACTTTAGATAGTCCCAGGATTTTTCATTATTGAAGAAATCACTATTGATATTAGCCAATGATGCAGCTGAATTAACTAGTCGACGCGTTGGATTTATCAGCTCCCGAACGCTCAATGTCGTTTCAATCCTGAATCTTTCAATCAACTTATTAGATATTGAATCGGCTATCTTATTATTGGCTATATATACAAATACCAGTAGCCCAATAAAAGCAGGAATTATCAAAACCAGAAAAATAAAGATAATACTCGGACTGAATTTAAATTCGTTTTTTAGCATTATTCAACCTCTATTTCTATGCTTTAATTCAAAGTTTGAGCGCCTGACGCTAGCTTGTCATTTCATCTGATGATATGACTTATTATTGCCGTCTAGCCTTAAAGTTCTTGGACCGCAGCGTTAAATGCAATTAATAATGATACAAAGGCGAAATTAGTTCACATTCCAGCTGAAGTAATAAATCGACACCCTTACATGATTTTGAGTCTACCTTAACTCTACGTGAAAGATACGTATCATGCAAAAAATTTGTTCTTGCTGCCGCTGCGGCAACTAGCTTTATGGGTTAAGTTGCCGCATCAACTAAATTTTTACAACGATAACAGAAAAAAATTAATAGGTAGGGTGTATTCGATTAGAACTCAAGTTGTCCGGTTGGGCATAGGGCATTTGACAATGTCGTTCATAACTACCCTGAAAATCCAAGCAAAAACCAAACGAACTTGTTTCTTAGCTCATCCTGGTTATTTCGTTGAAAATCGCATAAGTAATAACCCTAGGGAGGTAGGACTAACGAGCCCAGAAAAGTGCCGAACAAGCATGCAGCTCGGGTTATTTCTCGAAAGGATGGGCGTTAGTATGTTCACCCGCCCAAAGCCAGTCACTTTGCGAAAGCGGTTGCTTCCGCTGAGAACAATATGGTTACATCGACCAGTAAATTTGTACGAACCCTAAAAAAAAGACAAGTCCTCTAAAAAAGAGTAGGATGTTTTAATGGTGGCGTTGTGGCGAGAAATTGTGCACGATTCTGTAACTTTTAATTAGTTCTGACATCCGAGTTCAAAAATTTATAAAGGATATTCACTATGTTCAAGAAAGCTTTTCTTTTCGCCTCCATGACGTTTGCGATTGGGGTTGCGGCTCAAACGTGTCAGCAGATGAGTGATAACCTTGGCATCGATGCCTTCGGAAACAACGGCAAAACTACACCTGGAAGAGCGTCTCGCGAAGACCAACAACGGTTCGCAAACATGTCTTGCCAAACCAGACCTAAAGGCGCTGCCCCTGCTTCATTTATGGGTTGCCAACAGATGAGCGATCAATTGGGCACCAACCATAACGTCACATGGGGAAGAGCAAATCCCGTTCAGCAACAGCAGTGGAGCGCGAATAAATGCACAACCAGCCCTAAAGCCGTCGCTCCTGCCCCCCCTCCCCCGCCCAAAGTCTCCGTGGAACAAATGGTAGCAGCGGGCATCAAGAAGGTTGACCTTTGGGAACAGAATACTACTAAACAAATCGATCAAGATAGGCTGGCCATGTTAAACAAGATAAAGAAAGAGGAAAAGAACAACAAAGTGATGGGCAGCCGAATGAACTCGGTGAACGAGATCGCAGCACGCGATACTAACAATATCAGAGTAGGGGCCGAGCTAAGGAGGAAATGCTTCAGAGTGGAAAAAAGGGAAAATTGCTTCGAACGTTACTAATTGTCCGAAGTGATTCTTCACACTGCCCAGCGTGGCAATGGGTTAAGGATTAAAAATCACCAAGATTTATTTTATACATGCAGTCCCATGGGCATCGTCCACTTATCCCTATGGATGAAGCCTGTATGGATGGTCAAAATTTTTCAGCTTACAAACCTTGAAACATTCAAAATCTTTATCAGCCTTAAGTGCTGTTTTACTTATAAATTTGATTGGTTGTCAATCGATTGAGTCAGCTTTTAATGATTTAAAAGACCCTGAAAAGAAAATTAAATCATCATTTGAAAATAAGCCTCAAGTTGACTCTTTTCGTTTGGCGAGAGAGGGAGTTTCTTATCTTTTAAAAGATGATGACGTTACAGCCTTGAAGCTTTTCAATGCTGCGATCAAATTTGGACCCGAAGTCTCAGAATTTCATTTGCTTGCTGGGATGGCTTATCACATTGGGTTTAAAAAAACGGGAAATTCTGAGTTACGTGACAACGCAGAAATTGGATACAAGCTAGCTGGAAAATTTAGCCCAAGAGATTCTTTGCCTTGGTTGCAACTCGGTCGTCTCTATATGGATGAGAAGTTTAATGAACAGGCTTTGGATGCTTTTGCCAAAGCTGCAGAGCTCCAGCCGAGTAATCCAGAGGCTTTATCAGGGATTGTTCAGGCTAGCTATTTGACTGGAAATATTAAGACAGCACTTTGGGCCACTGAGGAGCTAAGTAAGCATAACTGGGATAAAGCCACTATTAACCGTATGCGTGCAGTTCTTTATACAGTTTCTGGACAAGAGGAAAAGGCGTTTGAACACAAAAGTGCTTACGCTCAAAGCCAATCAAAAAATCCAGAGGTCTTAAAATTATTTGAAAAAAGACTTGAACAAATAAATTCCGATTTAGAGAGCTTGAAATGGCTATCAAATTCGAAGACGCCAATTACAAAAAATAAACCAGATATCCTTTTAGCACAATCAAGAAATTCTGACTCTTCTGCACAAGCTGTCTCAACCATTGATCAATCTACTCCTGACGCAACTGCTATGGTTGTTGATTCGGCTCAAATGGGACAACCTAATCCCATGGGCAGTGGAATGATGGGAGCCCAGCCAATCATGATAGACAGAACTGTCAAGTCCTGGATGGATTGCAAAACCTTTCCTGAGGGCGTAAATGCCTCGGGAATGGGTGGAATGGGTGGAATGGGTGGAATGGGTGGAATGGGTGGAGGTATGGGTGGAGGTATGGGTGGAGGTATGGGTGGAGGTATGGGTGGAGGTATGGGTGGAGGTATGGGTGGCTTCGGTATGGGTGGTGGTGGCGGTTTTGGTGAAAATCCTACAAAATCCACAGGGGGTGGTGAGGAAACTGCTCAACTCCAAGCCCTTCCTGCTCCTTGTGAAGGAGATAAACCTCCCAAAATGGTTGTTATTGACGCAGTTATGCTTAGAACAGAAGACGAGATTACGAGATCTTATGGTGTTAATTTACTGCAAGGACTAACAGGTTTATTTAGCAACAGCAGAATCAGAACTTCTGGAGTCGATGCAGTTATTGATACGAGAGGCATTGGAGGTGCTGCTTCTTCAGCAACTATTGCTCCTTTGATTTACTCATTGAATATTGCGAATGCAACCAATAATCGCAACGAAGTTATAGCCAGACCCTCCTTACTTGCTATTGACAGAACCCCTTCTACTTTTTTCTCCGGTACAACGCTTTCGATAGCTGTGGGAGGTGCGGCGGGTAGCGTCAATCAATTGATTGATAAACCTATTGGGGTCAGTTTATCTATAACCCCCACTATTATTGATGATGAGAATATCTTATTGGCGATTAAAGTGGCTCGTTCTTTTGTTCAACTACCCGCAGTAGGGGTATCTGGAGCAGCAGTTTCAACTTCGCGAAATTCGGTTTCTGCAAATATCACTGCTAAATTTGGTCAAACTATTATATTAAGCGGCTTGACTGAAAGGGAGCTTATGCGAAGTGATTCGGGGGTTCCCGTTCTTAAAGACATTCCTGGGGTTCAATATATGTTCGATAAATCAACCAGTGTTGATTTTTTTAGAACTGTAATGGTCATGATCACTCCCCGTAAGCCAGTAACCGATAGTTCTGACATAGATGGCGTCAAAAATGAAAAAAAAGAGCGTGCATTAGGAATCAGCCCTACAAAAAAATACCAATTTCATTGGCGCGTTGAAGAATATGAAAATATATTAAACAAATATGCACCCAATCTTGATTCGGTATTAGATACTTTAGAAACCAACAATTTATATCAAGGATTTAAAAGTAAAGATTTAATTGATACGAACTGGTCAACGATGCCTAAGATGCAGCAATTGCTACAAGACCTTAAATTATTGTTAGTCCGTTAAAGAATTTTAATCGCTAACACAAAAAGTTTTAGATTTTTCAGTTGCCACGGCAATCTAATCAAAGGATATAGGTTAGTTTATTTATGGGATTTTTAATAGGCGGTTTCATTGGAGGACTGCGTACTGTACTTGGTATTGCAGCTTTAGCATTGCTTGTGATGCCCGCCAGTTTAAATGACTCTGGTAGGCTTTTGCTCAACTTGATGGTTGGAGCCATTGTCTCTGGTTACATTATTACCCGTTTTAGTTCTTTTAAAAATACTATTTCGCAGCCACAAGATGGTCCAGCTGTGCTGATCAGTGTTTTCGCTGCCACTTTAGTTATAGATAAAGGCCCCTCTGATTTAATAGTCGATATCGTTTTTGCATCTGTCGCAATCTCAAGTATCTTTACGGGGGTCATATTCTTCATAATTGGACAATGGCGTTTGGGTCGACTTGTTCGATTTATTCCATTTCCAGTTATTGGTGGATTTTTAGCTGGCTCTGGATTATTGATTACTTTGTCTGCACTTTCAATTTTAATCAATCAGAAAATTACTCAGATTGATATAAGTACGCTCATTAGCAGCGACTCCATCTATATTCTTTTGTTTGGATTGGTATTGACTTTTGTATTGCTAAAAGTACCCTCACTTTTTAAAAACCGTTTAATTTTTCCTAGCATATTAATTTTAGCGGCTTTGTCATTGCATTTTTATTTTTACATGCAACAAATCTCTATCGCGGAGATGCAAGGTAGTGGCTGGCTTGTAACTCCAAAAAAGAAAATTGATACATCTGGAAATATGTTTTGGTTTGATATCTCATTAGATGCTTGGTATGTTATAGCGAATAATTTATTCACATTTGTTGCAATTGCTATCGTGAGCGTTGTGGCTATGCTTTTAAATCTCTCTGGTTTAGAACTTGCAAATAAATCAGAATTTGATTTTAATAAAGAACTTAAAGTTACTGGAATCTCCAACATTTTAGGAGGAATCGTAGGTGGAGGAGTTGGTTTTGCTAGTCTTTCTGCTTCATTGCTGGGTCAACAGTTGAAAGTTGAAGGTAGATCTTTAGGATACTTAACTTACGGATTTATATTATTTTTTCTCCTTTTTGGTTCAGAGTTGTTAGGCCTAATTCCCAAACCTGTACTAGGCTCTTTGCTGTTGTGTGTAGGCATTAGTCTTTTGGATGAATGGATTTTAAAAGCCTTCAAGCGCTTTTCCAAACTGGATTTTATGACTATCGTATCTATCGCTTTGATAATGACTTTTTTTGGATATTTATCGGGCGTTACGACAGGTATTATTCTTTGCGCTATTTTATTTGTTTGGAGTTACAGTCAAGTCAAAGTCATAACTTTAGAGATCAGTGGAATAGATTTTCGTAGTAATGTAGATAGACCATCTTATGAAAAGGCTTTGTTAGACAAATATGGTGGTGAAATTATATTTTTAAGGATAGAGGGTTTTCTTTTTTTTGGATCTGTTTATTCGATTTTTGAGCGAATTAAGGAGTTAGTCAATAGAGGCGCTGTCTTTTTCATTTTGGATTTATCACTTGTAAAAGCTACTGATTCTTCAGCCATAGCAGTTTTTCAAAAAATCGCCCAATTCTGCGAAACAAAGTCAATTGTTTTGCAGATCGCTCGACCTAGACCAGAACTTGTTCAAATGATCAATAGCATTAACTCAAGTTCCGTTTATCTCGATTACACAATGGATCGCGATAAATCTTTAGAGAATTGTGAAAAATTACTAATAAAAAAATATAAATCTGAAATCGAGCATAAACAAGAAGGCGCTTGGAATATCTTTGCAAATCAGATCAAATCTCATGAATTATTAGAAAAATTTAAATCTTTTTTTACATTAAAGAATTGTATTGAAAAAGAATTTTTAATTAGACAGGGTGAAATTGGTAATGAGATGTTTTTGGTTGAATCAGGTCGATTTGAAGCGATCATTGAATCTAACGGAAATCATTCGCATGAGATTCGACTCAAAACAATGACAATTGGTGCAATTTTTGGAGAAACTGTACTTTACAGTTCATTAAAGCGAACTGCATCAGTTCGTGCTGAGACTGAAGCGGTAGTTTACGTTTTGACGAAAGAACGTTTGAATGAAATGGAGTTAAAGTTTCCAGATTTAGCAAACGCTTTACACCGTTTTATTATTGGAATTATGTCTGAGCGTCTACTCGCGTCGAACAGAATCATAAGCCGCTTGGATCCTTGAGATAATATTTAGCATCTTGAAAAAATGTATGCAGAAGCCCTAAATCCTGCTACTAAAGATGGAGTAACTTGAGGATTAAAAAAATATCGACAATCGTCTATTTCAATAAAATTACTGGAATTGAACGCCCTTTTTCATTTGCCTCATTATCAATTAGTAGGCGGAACCCGCAATAAGGTTAATCTAAGCGGCATGACCTTCATTGACCCGGATGAACACAGATTTTTTATTAGCGGTACTGCCATAAATGTCCATCCTCTATTGGGTTGAACCAAGAGACCTTGAACCCTGGATGCTCAAGCGCAAGCACACCAAGAAGCAACTTTACCCAATCGCGGTTGAGAGGGTTTGCCTTTGTCAGTCGCTCATGAGTGGGTGGGCGGCCTGTTGATGCGCCTTCATGAAAACGACTTTTACCACCTGCTCCAAGGCCAGGTTTTTTGCACTGCACCCCAGACTGCCTTGACTTTGAAGCGCAACGTAGAAGAGTAACCAGCACAGCGCGTGCTTTAGCCATATTGTTCATTGCTTTAATCCATGAGGTTTCACATTGTGAAATTGTCAGTGGCCAGATCACTATTATTTACAATATTTTGGGTCTTGCTTACAGAAACGTACCTCCTTAGCGCGGCAATCAGCAGGGCTCATATTTCTACAATCAACTGGTTCTTTAGGCTGTGGTACGCATTGACTGGGCGATGTAGCCAAATTCATCAAAGTAGTTGTACCTGGGGGACACCTTTGAGCGCTAGTGGAGCCTGCTTTGGCGACATATTCACCCTTTACTGCTATCATGCATTGGTAACTTCCCGGTCGAGGGGCATATTCACCCGGTGGGCAAGCTAATGGTTTAGTTGAAGCAGGCGTATTTGTAAAGCTACCGGCTGCTACGGTGGTACATGATGATGACGCTTGCGCGCTTGAGAAAGTACCCGGAGGGCATGGGGTTTCAGCACGCTGCGCCAAATTTCCTAGGGTCAAGGGGTTTAGACCGTTTTTCACGAAATAACCAGGACGAGCACCGACACAATCTCGTATCGTATTCGCTGCTCCTGTTTTAGGCTGCTTTGTTTTGCTATCGTAGACCGGCTTGTCAAGAGCCCAATGCCCAGCCGGACAAGTTGAGTTTCCATCGCGAACTGCAAATGCTGGGACTGAACCAAGGAGGCCAAGTGCCGCGGTGACAGCCAGAACAAATTTTTTCATGGTAAGAACCTTCCATCTAGAAGTAACAAACTTAATAATGAAACAGTTAATATTTTACATTTTACACATACACAATGTGGGTTATTGTCGCTTTTGGCACTTTTATTGACTATCACCCGTTGTCATGTGGCCTGGCGAGGGTTGATTGTCGCGGAGGTCGCTCTAAATTGAGGGGGAAATCGCCACTAAGAGCACATTTAAAGATTGGAACTCAAATGGATAGCTATCCAAGATGCTGCGGCACAAGCCCAGCATACCCAGGATTCAGGCGTGAGGTCATCTCAAGCCTAGCTTGAACAGAAAAAGTCACTGCTCACCAAACTTCACGGAATTGCCTTTGCTGTTGGCACGTCACTTTGGACATCGTCAAACAAAATTCTTAATGCTAATGAACTGTGATGGCACTCTCAACTGCATATTTTAAAAAGCTGCGAGCATAAATTAAATCTACTCCTGAAAATAATTCAACAAACTGCTCGTTTCTATATAGTTCCAGACAAATAGTTGAGCAACAGCCTACGAACTGCAAAGCAATCGCACAAGGTATGACACGGTTTTCAATTCCGATGCCGCTCAATTGGTCAAGTTCGAGCCCTGGATGTAGATCCGAACTTCGGCCCCGAACTGGTTCGAGCCCCGAATGTAGATCCGAACTTTGGGCCTATATGGTTCGAGCCCCAGGCCTGGCTTCAAATTTTCACGTGCAATATGACGCGCTTGAACGTAGAATCTACCAAAGTGCTGGAAAAATTGTAATTTACAATTTTTGGTCAATTACACGAAATATTACACGTTCCGTAATTTTCGTTGTAAGTCATTGATTTATAAGGGTTTTTGACGAGCCTGGCTTTCTGTTAATCCGTAGGTCCCTGGTTCGAGCCCAGGTCGAGGAGCCAAAAACCCTTTAAAAACAACGACTTACCTCGTTGTTTTTATTTTATACATTAATTACACGGTTATTACACGAATATTACACACGCCGCTCATTGCTTTTTTCTAAAAGTGACTGTAAAGTGCTGGCATGCGTGTATTGCATAGCGAAACCGTCGTAGTCAAGCCTGAGTTGATTAGGCTTGTGCGCCGTGACGACAGTAAAAAATGGCAAGCACATTACAAGCTAGATAACCTAAAAACTTGGTTCCGACGAAGCACAGATACAGCCGAT
>Ga0214921_10009489_pt1 | contig 12310 bp, 7 predicted proteins | sample LL1505_MetaG_FD_177992 | JGI IMG/M metagenome (GOLD analysis project Ga0214921, IMG submission 177992) | Freshwater microbial communities from Lake Lanier, Atlanta, Georgia, United States - LL-1505 | ecosystem: Environmental > Aquatic > Freshwater > Lake | place: USA: Georgia | collected 2015-05-28 | reverse complement strand
TGTCATAATCTCTCTTTTATTTATTAATGCTTGATGTCGTGCTCGCAATTCGGGAGGAATCACATCGCCTGGTAGCACTTTTGTATATTCTTCGTTAATTGCAAGTGCTTCTTTAGCTAATCTACCACCATCGTCTACATCTTTTTTAAACTTACTTAATAACTTACCTTGTTTTGAAAAATTATTTACATATCCTCTCCACAAAGTTTTAATCTTTAGTCCTATTGGTTCAATACCGTGTTTAATTGCTGTAGATCTGGATGAAAGATTTTTCTTGCTTGATGTTAGTGATTCTCCAACTGCTGCAAGTACTCCGGGTGATTTGTTATTAATGGTATTATCAACTTTCATTCCTATAGCTTTTTGTGCTGTTCTTAAATCTTGTTGAAATGATGCTCCCACCGCACGCCCTATATTTTTAATTGTTGCAATACCTGTTAATTGTTGTGCGGTTTTCCCTAATTCTTTTTTTGTATTTTGAACACGAGCTTTTCTTCTTTGAAAACTACCATATAATTGTTCTGCTGTTTTACCTTGAGCCATATATGCATCCTTCTGTTGTTGTAATTTAGCTACTTTTGCATCTAATGCGGCAACTTCTTTTGCGCTTTTATTAAATTCTTTAGTTTTAGTTGCCAATTCATCTTTTTGTTTTGTAATTTGGTCTCGAAGTTCTTTGGTCTTTTTAATCACGTAGTCTCTTAAATATATATTTTCTCCAATTTTCAAATTACCATTTGGCAAAATCTTTGGGTTGTTAAATTTAGCTAGGTTTGATTCTAAAGCTTGTAAATCTTTAAGCGCCTTTGTTTTCGTTGCGGTCGCGGTAGTATGTGATGTTCGCGTGGCATGCGTATCCCCTAATGTTGCAAGTTCTTCGATAATAGGTTTAGCTTTGGCATCCCTGTTTTTAATAAGCTTACCATCATAAGCGTTCATTTGTCTTTTTTTACTGGTATCCAAACCCGCAATAAATTTTGTAGCAGTATTTGATATATTTTTTGGTTCTGAAGCAATTTCAGTGTTTGTTCTAGTTGATTTGTGTCCGATTGATTGTTCTAATCTAGCTTCTGCTTTTTTAATTGCTGCGTCTTTTTTAGCAATTTGCCTAGTAGACCACCAACTACTAAGACCTTTTCCAGTGTCAGTTCCTGATAATTGCTTTTGTAATTTCTGGGCGTTCAATTTCGCGCGTTGTGTTCTAAGTGTATTTAATGTATTTTTCCGTGTGCTAACGCGCTTTTTCAAATTCTCATAGTTATGCATACCAGCCGCAGTTAATTTACGTCTTGCAGACCATTCTTTACCCTTTTGAACTCCTAATAGTGCTAATTGCCACGGTGTTTTGATAGCCCCTTGAATTGCACGCGTAGGAGTTGATATTGCCGCTGTAGCTGCAGCAACTGTACCTGCTTTTGCAATAGAAACACCTGTCGCAATTGGAGCAGCTACAAGACCAGCTGTGCCTTTAACTACGCCTTTTCCAGCTTTAGTTGCATAATGTAGAACACCACCCAGTCTTGCACGAATTTTAGAAAATCTTCCTATTTTAGGTGGTTTACCACCACCCTTCTGTTTCCTAGTTCTGGTATATTTCTTTGCTACCATCCCAGAATAAATATTTATTTATTGAATATTCTAAAAAATACTTAGAAATTTATTCCTATATAATAGAAATTACTAAAATCACAAAACAAATGAAACTATCCTCACCATCATTACTAATCTATATATCCCATTACACATCCCATAATCTAGAATATATTATCTTCTTTATCCTCACCGCTACGCTTGCCATTTTAATAGCCCGCCGGAGTTGGGAAGGTTTTTTCACTGAATCCCTTGGTATTAATCAACTAGACGCCATTATATATATCAATCTAGAGAATCGCGGTGATCGAAAAGATTTACTTTTGAAAGAATTAGCCGCGCTAGATACCAATATGTCAAAAGTCCATAAAGTAAGCGGTGTATATATGCCGAAAAACGGCCATAAAGGCTGTATACAATCTCATATTCTGGCATTGAATATGATTAAACTGAATCATCCACGGTGGTCGAGGGTTCTTATTTTAGAGGATGATGCAGAACTCACCGAAGAACCTGCACGATTCAATGAAACACTAGCCCGGGCACTAGAAAAGCTAGATACCATAGATCCAGATTGGAATGTTTTGATGCTAGCAACTGCTTGGAAAGTAATTAGCCCGGCTGATATGCCAGAACACCAAGCACTAGAAATATATAATCCGCAAGGAGAACGAACCCCGCTAGCCTTGCAAAGATTAAAATCGGCAACTACGGCATCAGCCTATGTAGTCAAGGCATCATATATAGATGAAATACTTAAATTATTTGATAAATGTAATGGTAATCTGAAACCGGATAGGCTAAATGAAGATAATTATGAACCGTGGGCGCTAGATCAACAATGGCGGAGTTTACAAGAGCGCGACCGTTGGTATTGTCTCGATAAAGATTTAGTTAAACAACGGGCAATATGGTCGACCACAATGAGCCAATCACATAAGTAAACCCCCCAGATATGCCTAATATAAAAAAAAATGAATCAGTTTGTTAGTGTCTCATTTCAATTAGGAGGAAATAAGACTCTTTCCAGAACAGAATCGGGAATGTCCTGCAGATTCAGCCCATCATTCGGGAACAAAGTAGATTCAATACTAAGATCAACAACATATAATAAGTCATTTGCGGCGGCCTGGATGTCTGGGCTTTGTAAATTTGCGCGGATAGTATTAATCACATCTTGATTATTTTCCTCTAGAATAATCTGTGATATCAAACTTTCAGGAGTAAAGTATCTACCCAAAGCCATTACTGATGATTTCAAATGTATAAAATGTAAAAATACTATTTCTTAATTAAAATAAAAAATTCAATTTTATATGATTATTTATAAAAATTAGCTATTTTTGCTTTTTTTTATAATTGATGTTTTTTGCCGATAAAGCATAATCAATTCCTTAAGTTGGTATTTAAGATGGCAAATTTGATGTTTTAAATTTTCATTTTGTTTTAGTAAAGACTCAGAATATTTTATTGATGCTAGAAACTTTGCTTTTCTTCTTTCGCGAACTTGTTTTGCAATGATGCATATACGCTCGCGCTTTTGTTTAAGTTTTTGGCAGGTATTAACTAACACTGGCGTATTACCTAACACTGGCGTATTACCTAACACTGGCGTATTACCTAACACTGACGTATTAGTTAATAAGGTATTACCTAACACTGGCGTATTACCTAACACTGGCGTATTATCCTTGCTTTTTTTAGATTTAGAAAGATTTGGAATGCTAGGTATGCTAGCAAATAATTCATCCAATTCGCCATATTCACCCAAATCACCAATGTATCTATATATATTATCAGTATCAGTCATATCCTCTCCCCCACTAGTTGCAAATTTCAAATAATTTATTTGGAAAAAATAAAAACATTCAATTTTATATGATTATTTATAAAAAGTGCCATTTAGTTAAGCCTGATTGAATCCTATTAAATGTCGTGAAATCCAGTTGACACCACCATATCATTCCATTGTGGTTCTAGAGTGATGGCACCTGGTAGAATCTTAGTGCGAGTCAAGACAGATAATGCAGACTCTAGAAGATTTATCTCCTCTTGGTATGATAGTATAGGAATTGTGCTTGCAAAATTTGCTAGCGGATTGCGCATAATTGCTTCCAACTTAGCAAGATCACACGGTTCATTTGGATATATACGGAAGCTAGGAAGGTTGTTCAAACAACCGATGGTTGACATATTTTTTGCAAACACAAATACCCTATTAGCTAATACGTAAGTATTAGGTAATACCCTATTAGCTAATACGTCAGTGTTAGGTAATACCCTATTAGCTAATACGTCAGTATTAGGTAATACAATGATTCCGTATGATAAATAATATTCTAGATAAATATAAATAAATTTCAATTTTTGTCATAATATTTTTTTTTGTTGTTATTTTAGTTCTAATGAGAATGTGCTAGCATTCGAATTTCTGGCACCCCCGATTTCTTGCCTAGATAAATCTGAGTTAGTTTAGGATATTTGCTATGTAAGTAATTAACTGATTTAAGTGCCTCTGCTTTGCGGTCTTTGCCTTCATTTTGCATACCTCCTTTATTCTTATAATAACGAGTTTCAATACCCACATTATTGAATCTTAAGACGGCACCATCAATAGTATAATGTTGGAGAGTACGTTCGGCATTTTCTTTTTCATCAATGGTGATCCGCAAGTCTGGCCGATGGCGATTAATGATGCCCCAGAATGGACCAACAATAAAACGTAAATCGGTTGTCAGCTTGGGCGACATAAATCGAGCATTGGCCAAAGGATAAACACCCCATAGAAATATACTCTTCTTCTTACATATTTCAAATGCCCTAGTAATAAATTCATCTAAATCAGTTATTGGTTGCATCCGTCGGGTAGATTTACTAGATTTCCTAGTAGCTTTAGAAGCTGCTCTCCTAGAACCTCGCCTAGAACCTCGCCTAGAAGCTTTGCTAGCACTGTGGGTTTCGCTAATTAATTCCATTATTTTATCTAGGTCATCATCCATTTGGACTATATGCGCGCCTTCAGGATAATAATCCATTATGAAATTCCGTTGATTTCGTAATCCAATTACGCCAATCACTAATTTACCATATAATCCGGAAGGAATCTTGGCTTTGTATAAATCATATTGTTCTTTATTGGCGACAAATATGATTATTTTATGTGCAGGGATTCTGTGTCGATGTAATAATGCTAGGGTTTTTATTTGTATTAAATCGGGGCGATTATAACTAGGTATTGCTATTATATAGGATTCTAGTGTATTTTTTTCATTCATAAATTTAGCTTGTGCTTTAGCTTGTGCTTTTGCTTTTGCTTTTGCTTTTGCTTTTGGGTTAAGTTCTGGAAAAGATACGGTTGGTTTATCTGTGTTAGATAAATCTACTTCCATTTCAGGTATCTCTAGCTCACCCATTTTAATAATAGGTTTTAGATATTTTTCATCGTCTAGAATAGTCGGTTCTTGGAGTATCGATTCTCTAGATACTATATCTAACCCTTGAGATTGAATTATCCTTTTTGATTTGATAATATCTGCCTTGGAAGATTTGCGAGTAGCTCTGCCCCTTGGTTCTGGTTCCCGTTCTAATTCTCTATTATGTAATTGTGTTTCTAGAAGGTGTTTGCGATATTCTTTCGGGCCGATTATTTTTTCTCGTTTAACTTGTTTTTTGTATTTAATATTTTCTACTTTCCTGGCTAGGGAATATACTCTAGACTTATGACTAGATGATTGTCTATATTTTAAAGTCATTACTAGCTTTGCTAAGTTATCTAATATAATTTTCGATTTAATTGTTATTCGTTATGCTTAGAAGAATATAATGCTAGGCTATATGTAATTAGAAAAAGCAGAAAAATAATTAATTATAAAGTTTCTAGACACCCACACAACCTGCTGATGCTGATGAAAGGAGACTTTTAAAGGTCACATTGAATCTCTGAGGATGTGTAAGCATCCTCAGTCTGATGAAGGGTGATTTATAAATCACCCTGAATCTCCTAAAATGCTTGAGCATTTTAGTGCAGATAAAAGGAGACCTTTAAAGGTCTCCTTGAATCTCAAGTGGCCGTCTGTTAATATCAGGCTCAATTGTAGTTTGCATCCAAGGTGAAACTTTAACTTGAGGGTTAAGTGGCTCGCTGCGGAGTTGACGGTTAGCATTACGGAGAGTCTGTCCGACGGTATTAATACCAATATGGAATCCAGAAGTTAGGAAGTTTTGGTCGGCGAGGGAACCTTGTCCGGAGGGATTGACTTGAGCCCAGAGGGAATTAGCATCACGGGGTAGAAGATCTGCGCTAGATAAAACATCCTTAGGATAACATTCAGAGGGAAGTTGATTCATTGTCATAGGGCTAGGTTGCATTAGACCTTGGGGTTGTTCAACCATACCTATATTTTCACTAGCATCAACATTATATGCTTGGGTAGGCATGGCATTAGGCTGCATACCTGAAGATACACTAACTTGATCGGAAGGGGCTTGGTTATCAAAAGTTTCAATACCAGCCTTAATAGGAGGTAGCATGGCAGAGTTGGATGATGCCATCATACGACCCGTAGTAGTAGTTGTAGGGCTAGCATTCTTAGAAAAAACAATATAGCCAAGAGCTAGAACACCTAGAAGACCTAGAACTATGAGAACAGTTTTGGCAGTATTTTGCATTTTAAGAATTTGATAAAATAAGTTTCTAGATAACGTAATAATCTATATTACACTTAGATAAAAAGTATTTTATTTTATTATATTTCTAGATTATATTTCTGGAAAATATTTTTCCGCAATCTAGAATCATAATCTAGAATCTTGAATAAAAAATTTATAAAAACTAAAATAATTACAACACATTAGATTTGCTAGATTTGCTAGATTATAATTTGCGAGTCTTCTTGATTTTCTTGGTTTTCTTAGACTTCTTAGACTTCTTAGACTTCTTCATCGATTGTATAGGAGTTCTAGGATGAATAAGTATTTTAGATTGGCTAGATTGATTTCTAGGTATCATATAATGTTCGACTTGGCCGTTATGTAATTCTGCAACTTGGATATATGGGTTGGTTGAATCATTAACTACTTCTTTGCCTGTTGTATGAACTTCTCCATTTTGCATTGAAGCTGCATAAGATGATGAAATAGATTTAGACACTATTAGAGGTTTAGATTGCGGATGCTGATTAGATAACTTATTACCATTCTGTAGTAGTCTAGCAGGTAGATTAATTTCTGATTTAGTCATTGTGCTTCGATTATTAGATATTGTATTTAAAAGGTTTGCTAGACGATTAGATATATCATTTGTAATAGGCTTATGAGTTTTTATCTTGTGAGATTTGGATTTTATAGCTTTACCACGTGGCATGTTGTACTATATTCTAGAAGAAAATGATATTTTATTTATTTTATAATCTAAAATATTTTTTAGATCTTCTAGAGTATATAGAATGTTGTTTAGAAGCAATTGATTTTTTAAGAGTAGATTTATTCTTGGTTAATAAGTAATATATATTGCTTTTGTTATTACGATTTTGAACTTTTTTCATTCCGCCACCTGCATTAACTGCGTTAACTGCGTTAGCTGCGTTAACTACATTAACTAAGTTTTTATTATAAGTTGTGGATGATATACTTTCTGCAAATTCTAGAGTATCAAATTCTGCAGTGCATAGTTTAGGTAATTCTTTTTTAAGAGCATCATTTCTATCATTTAATTCGTATTTTTTAGGATCTCTTATATATGCCTTAATATTTGCAAACATAACGAATATTGCACCAAATTTATTTTGTGATGACAAAGATGCTGCTGATGCACCTATACTTGCATCTAATTCTAAAGGTGTCATTAAATTTGGATATATGCCATTATCAGTTTGGACTTCATTTAATGAAGATAAATCTGATTGATTCCCTGCTAAGTTTTGAAGCATAGATAATAATTCAAAATTTTTAAATTGTCCTTGATTTACTTTTTCCTCTATAATTATTGGCTTGTCTGTAGTTCCATATTTCATAGGTATTACATATGTTTTATCTTGCGTGAGTGCGTAATCTAGACTATAAAATAAAAATGCTTTATTACCATTTGTTTGTGGTGTGTTTTTACTAAGTGCATCTTGATTATAACCTGTTATTCCATCAACTCTTGACAGAAAAAAGAATTTAAGATGTTCTAAAGTTGTTATTATATTTCTACCTTGGTCGACAATAAATTTTATAAATTTATAAATAAAAAAATTACATACAATATAGAACTCTGTTTTATTGGTGTCTTCTATCTTAGTTATTGTAGCAAACTTAGTATGATATGCAAAATTTATTAATAAATATAGATATTTAATCAATGGATTATAAAAATATATTGATGTTAATTGATTTGCTTTTTCTGTTTTTGTTGTTTGTGCTTTTGCTTGTTTTGCTGCTGGTGTTGTTTTTGCAGTTGCTGGTGTTTTTGCTGCTGTTGTTGCTGGTGCTTTTATAGTTTTAAATTCTATAATATCATCTAGAGAATATTTTACCGTAGTATTTAATGCATTCAAACCATTATTTATTCCAAAAAAATTATCTGTTGACATTGGGGTTCTGTCTTTTAATTGAAAAATTTTATCTAAATTTGCATAGTCGTTAGGATTTAATTCTGATGAGATTTTACATTTACCTGTATTCTCACTGGAATAAAATACTGATGTATCTCCATCTTTTTTATTAAAAAAATTAATAAATGTAGTAAAAATGTCTTTATGATCTTGATTACTGAAAAATATAATTGGTTTATTAGTTTCATAAATTGAATTACATTCAATACCATTGAAAAAAAATGCCATTTCTCTTCCAACCTCACCTAATAATTTATCTTTAATGTTAATACCAAAAGTCGCAAATTGAACAAAACTCATTAAATTATATTTAAATGCCATATTTTCATTTTTTGTGTCTTTATCTGTAATTTCTGTTTGTTTTGGAGGATTAAGAGTTTTTTTTTGAATTGCAAATATTTTTAATAATTTATTTATTTGGCAATAATTAACATTTAGTTTATTAGCAGAGTGAATTTCGTGTAATTGTGGTTTGTCTTCTATTTGATTAATAACTTTTCCAGAATCATCAAGAATTATCCTAGATTTAGGTAATATTGGGTTTGTTGGTTTAGCAGTCTGTGGTTCTTTATTTGCATTGCCGTGTTCGTCTATTGAATATAATGTGTCGTTTTTATATTTACCTATAATGGATGCAAATATATCACTACCCATAAATTCTGCTTTAATACGAACAGTATTTTCAGTTCCAGGCATATCAAAAAATACTAATTTACCAGGTTTATCAGGTGTACTAGGATTATTTATATTTAAGGTAATTTGTAAAAAGCTACGACTAGAATTATCATTATTTGGTGTTGCTAGAATACGTAATTTATGAATACGGTGTCGCTCTAATAATTTAATTCTGCGTGATATTGATTTATAATTTATGTCATCTTTTTGTATGGTGGCATATAAATCAGTAATGTCAGCAGGATTTACATTTGTTTCGCCAAGTTCTTCCGCATACATTACATATTCATTATAGCCAGGCTTGCCTTTAATACCTATTGGTTGAATCTTTTCGGTTCCTTCACGAATTATTTTTGTTTTACCATCTAGACCAATACCTAATGGGTATAATTCCATAAATTCCACTGACTCAATAACATTTGAATTACTTTTTATAAATTGCTCTAACATGGAAGGGTCATATTTAAATTTATCATCTGTACATTCTAATCCCACACAGCCTTCAATTAATGCATATGTTTTACCAGAACCTGAAAATCCATATCCAAAAATAATAACACTACCACCATTTGCTAATTTTTCCATTAAACCTTGTTCTGGATTATTCACAGCACCAAATGTGCGATTATAGACTTGCAATTCTCTATTTAGTTTGCTTGATATATTTGTCTGAATTGATTGATCAAGTTGGTTTTTTTGACGTATCTCCTGAATAGTTTGAACACCAAATAAATTAGCATATATATCAAAATTATTATATTGTGGAGGATATACTGCTGAAAACGGACCATATGAATAATCATTAGCTCTTTTTTCAGGTAATATTTCATTACTACAGTAATTACCAATTTGTAATTTTAAATTATCAGTTGAATCTACATTTATTATATCTGTATAATTATAACCACCTTGTTGTTGTAAATCTGAATAATAATTTTTTACAGTATATTCTTCATAGCTACTTTTTGGAACTAAGGGAACTGTATTATCATTACCTTGCTCTACAGGTTTGATACGAATTATTGTTCTAGCTGCACCATTAATTATTTCTAACAAATTGGCTAATATTTTGGTAATATTATCTTCTCTGTCGAATTGTAATATCAAATTTTTAATAAATTCTAAATAATTATCATATTTATCTTGAACTAATTCATATGAATCTTGCATTTTCATATCATCTAGGAATTTAGTATTTTCACCGTATTCTGGATATTTCTTCTCATCTAGTTGTCTATATATGTCTTGAAATATAGTAAATATTTTATTGCTTTCTTCATTCGATTTTATATCTTCTAGTATTCGCTGTTTTTGCTCTTTGGTTTTATTATTAAATGCTCTTATAATTTGAATGACTGGTGTTAATTTAAAATATTGACTTACTTTTTTTAATTTGCCATAAGTAAGAGTTTGTTTGGCTGCTTCTTCTGCTTGGCGTCTAGCTTCCGCGTCAGCCATGCGGCGTTTAATTTCCTCGTTTATTTGCAGTATCTTTTCAATTATTTTGATAATATTGTTTTTGCTTTGACTTTCAGTAATTTCTAATTTGACTTTATCTATCATATTTTCAAATTGCACGTTTTGCAATAAGTAAAGTGCAATTTGATTTATAGCGAATTTATCATCTATTGTATTATCTAAATTAATTATTGCAGTTATTTGTGTGTCTTGAAATCCCATAGCATTTAATGTAGTCTTCAATACATTTAATGACTTTTTTTCATAATCAGAATCACAGGCTGCCTTGTTTCCTAAAGTGCAAACACCGTATTCTTTTAATGTTTCTAGCAAATCTTCTTTTGCTGCAATTACATTTTGATTGGTATTTCTCTCTTTATCTGGTTTGATTACATTTTCAGGTAATAATTCTATCTCTTCCTTAATCTTACCAAGAACATAATCTGAACTAATTAATTCAGAATACTTATTTATATAAGCGGATATATCTAGCGAACCCGATTCTTTTTCTGCAATATTAGTATATTCTTCTATCATTTTTGTAATTTTTGGTTTAAGCTCGTCCTGTGTTTTGGGTTTGGCAAGTAATCTGTTTAATCTTTCAATACGAACTAGCAACCAAGCTTTAAATAAATTTGGATCGTATTGTTTAAGTAATTTTGTACTAATGTTATTTTCCAATTCATGTAGATTTGCATAATTATAGGTAATACTCTTTTCATCAATCAAAGGTTGTATTTTTGTTTGAAATTTACTTTCTGGTGATTGCACCGGTACTGCAATTTCTACATTTGCTGCTGCTGCTGCTGCTACTTCATTAGCACCACCTCCTTGTAGTTGTGCTGATTCTAGTGGTTGTGATTGTGGTGGTTGTTGTTGTGATGGTGGTTGTGGGTGTGATTGTGGTGATTGTGGTTGTGCCTGTGGTTGTGATTGTGCTTGTGCTTGTGGTTGTGATTGTGCCTGTGGTTGTTGTTGTGCCTGTGGTTGTGATTGTGCTTGTGGTTGTGATTGTGGTAGTGGTTGTGATGGTATCATATTAGTAGTTGCTTTTGCTTGTTCCCTTAATAATGTTTGTAAATCTGTAATTAAATTACGTGGCAAATTAACTCTTGTTTCATATGGTGCAATTTGAGTTTCTCTTGGTTGAAGCAAACTACCTAAACTTCCATATGGTCTTCCATCTAGTCTACTACCTAATATTTCATCTGGTCTACTACCTACGCTAACTGGTCTCCTACCTGGAGCATTATATGGTATTGTTTTACTATTATCAATATATTTATAAGCTAATGTATCAGTTTCGAATAATAAGATTATGTAATTGAATATTGATATATTAACCATATACATATCTGAAAAATATAGAATCATCTTAAACAAATTTATAAATTCCAAATGTTTAATCAGATATAAATTTTGCAAGTCATAACAATTTAATATAACTCGCTCAATTTCTTTTTGTTTTCTTGTAGTATTTTCTGGAGTATTAAGTTGGTTAAAAATAACACTCTCTGGTTGTAAAATATTTGTATTAGCTGGATACGTTTTAATGTTGGCATACTGTGTTATTTTTGGTAATTCATTTTCTTGTATCATACTTGATTGCAGGTTTAGTTTTAATAAAATATTTTCAACAATAGAAATTTGTTTTAAAGCTGTAATTACTTGCATTGTCTTGACATCAGGAATAACATAATCAATAAAATCAATATATATTTTCTGTTTTTCAAGTGATGCATTATTAAACTTGTTCATTATTGTGCCAAAAACATTATTATCTTGGATTAATTTGAAATTGAATGTTTGTTCTGTATAACTAATAAATCTAGCTAGTAATGCTTGATTATTATCACCAGGAATAGTTATCATAATGTTTTGCCCTGGTTTTATTTTATTTGGATCTAAATTAGTAATTGTGAAAGTGTCATGCTGATCGCCAGATAAAGTGGATATAATCATATTATTTGGTTCTTGTACACCAGTGGAGGCTT
>Ga0214921_10009487_pt1 | contig 12310 bp, 24 predicted proteins | sample LL1505_MetaG_FD_177992 | JGI IMG/M metagenome (GOLD analysis project Ga0214921, IMG submission 177992) | Freshwater microbial communities from Lake Lanier, Atlanta, Georgia, United States - LL-1505 | ecosystem: Environmental > Aquatic > Freshwater > Lake | place: USA: Georgia | collected... | reverse complement strand
GACCACAACTTGTCTGTAGTCAATAGGTTTGCAGATAAAATCATCTGAGCCACACCATCTCTTTTTGCAAGTAAATGGTGAGTTCCTGAGTATGTTTCATTATCTATCATTACAGAAACTGCTGCATTTGATAATCCAATAGCCTTGATTGTTGTTGTTTTATCTGGAATAATTGTTAGAGTTTCTGGATTATTTGTCCAGGCCAACATATCTTCTTTTGTAAATGACATACCTAGTCCACGAACATCCGCTGAAACAAGAATATCACCTACCTTAAGATCTTGTGCCATTACATATCCATTTGTTGTTAAAATTGAAGTTTCTGGGCCAACAGATTCTTCTCTTAATCCGCCACCGTAAGCACCAAATGCTCCAAAAGCACCAAAGGCAGAGAACGCACCGAAGGCAGAGAACGCACCGAAGGCAGAGAACGCACCGAAGGCAGAGAACGCACCGAAGGCAGAGAACGCACCGAAGGCAGAGAACGCACCAAATGCTCCGAATGCAGGATTACATGCACAGATGCCATTACATCCTATAGTACCTGCACATCCATCAGGACCTATACAAGAATTTCCTGCATTTGGACTACATGGTGTTGGGGTTGGGGTTGGGGTTGGGGTAGGAGTTGGTGTAGGAGTTGGGGTTGGGGTAGGAGTTGGTGTAGGAGTTGGGGTTGGGGTAGGAGTTGGTGTAGGAGTTGGGGTTGGGGTAGGAGTTGGTGTAGGGGTAGGAGTTGGTGTAGGGGTCGGAGTCGGCGTTGGTGTTGGCGTTGGTGTTGGCGTTGGTGTTGGTGTTGGGGTAACGCCACCCCCTCCATTAAAAGGGGTATCGTAACACACACCACCCGACCAAGTGTATCCACATGCTGAACATTGTGTCTGATTAAGTGAAGTAGCATCAGAACAATCTAGAGGTGTAGGTGTTGGTGTAGGTGTTGGTGTAGGAGTTGGTGTAGGAGTTGGTGTAGGGGTAGGAGTTGGAGTAGCAGTTGGTGTAGGAGTTGGTGTAGGTGTTGTTCCACAATTTTGAGGTGTTGTATAAACTCCACCAGACAAATTATTTCCTGGTTCATCATTGGCACATGCTGTTTGAAGACCTGTTGCTGCTGCTCCTGAAGATGCATAATTTCCACTTACGCTAAGTCCATTAGAACAGCATGCATAGTATGTAGTTCCAGGAGTCGGGGTTGGTGTAGGAGTAGGTGTAGGGGTAGGTGTAGGGGTAGGTGTAGGTGTTGGATTACAACTTTGAGGTGTTGTATAAACTCCACCAGATAAGTTATTTCCTGGTTCATCAGCAGCACATGCTGCTTGTAAACCTGTTGCTGCTGCGCCTGAAGATGCATAATTTCCACTTACGCCAAGTCCGTTAGAACAGCATGCATAGTATGTAGTTCCAGGAGTAGGTGTAGGGGTTGGTGTTGGAGTAGGTGTAGGTGTAGGGGTTGGTGTTGGAGTAGGTGTAGGGGTTGGTGTTGGTGTTGGAGTAGGTGTAGGTGTAGGGGTTGGTGTTGGAGTAGGTGTAGGGGTTGGTGTTGGTGTTGGTGTTGGAGTAGGTGTAGGGGTTGGTGTTGGTGTTGGTGTTGGTGTTGGAGTAGGTGTAGGAGTAGGAGTAGGTGTTGGTGTAGGGGTTGGAGTAGGAGTTGGTGTAGAAGCACCTTCATATATATCTCCATATGCAACCCAAATGTTTGTATCAACTTTTACCAATGTTGCTTTTCCATATTGTGAATCAATCCACATTTGACCATTTTTGCTATTTATTGTTACTCCAGATGCTGGATTAAAAATTGTTCTTCCATAATTAAATTGAATTAGGTTATACTGATATCCTACTGGTATTGCCACAGTATTATTATTTGGAACAGTCAAAGTCATTGTAATTGGTGGATTTGGATCACCAGGAATTGGTGAACCTGCTATTGAAGATGAAAGCAAAATAGTCTTGCCAACATCATTTAAATCTAAAGTAAAATTAGAAGTTTTTGTTGCTATAGTGTTAACATTTGAAATTCTTGGTTCAACATCAAAGGTGCCATCAGCAGAATTCCAATCAAGGCCAGTTCCAACAAGTTCTGAATAAGCACCTGTTGCACCATTTATTTCATTATCAACATATGACTTTGTTGCCAGTAAAGATGTATCTTCTATACCGTGAACATTTGTAGTGCTTGAGTTATGTGATGCAATTGCAGCATTTCTATTTATTACCTCTGTAGCATCTGCATTTACTAAATTTTGAAGATGTTTTGCAATAGAAGGGTTTGGCAAAAGTGCTGGATTTGTATTTGCTCCATCATATGTGTATGTTCCATAGTGATAAAGTCTTAGGGCTGCCTGAATATCGGCTGCATCTGAAAGGCCAGGTATTTTGGTATTAAAGAGCCCAGTACCACCGACGGTATTGTCAATATTCTCTTCTGCCACTATAGATCACCCTTTTTCATTATACCACCGTAATAAATAAGTGGACGTTTTTAGTTCCCGTTAAAGGTACCCAGTTTGTTCCATCATATTCTACACCCTTTATTTCAAGTGATAAAGCCAAAAATCCTTGACTAGTTATTAAATCTTTTACTATAAGTGTTGTTGCTAATGGACCAGCAGAATCTGGAGAAGATATTGAATACTGGACACTAAAGTTTGATGCTAAAACTTCATTGCCTTCTGCTAAGTCATATATTTCAGTTACATTTATTGGTGGTATTGTTAGTTTTCCATTTGCAGCAGTGACTTCTTTGATGGCTGAGTAAAAATTTGTTTTTAGACTAAGCATCTCAGTCCATTGTGTACCAGTTGCTGTTGCTATTCTTTGAAATACTTTTTTGTATGTTGAAGAATATGGATTATAATCAATTGCAATATCTAATGCCTGTATGCCTTCTGGGATATTGAGTATTTCCGCATGAACATTTGCGTCTTGTGGATTTCCATTTGATCCAACAATAATGCTTCCACGATCTCCTTGTGGGCCTATGTCTAGATCTAATCCTATATTTTCTGGACCACCAAAAACCGTTAAGTCTTCGTTAGATAAAAGTATATCAGCCATTAAGCACCTGAAGTTGCAGACGTAGCGCCTGTTACCTGATCTGTAATTGTAATTTTTCCTGTTAAAAGAGTCTGGACTATTTCATATTGTCCACTACCTGAAGATCCTGCTGGCTTTTTAACCTCAACGTCATAAACATACTCTGTACCAGCAATAAGTTGATTTCCTTCTGCTGGTCTAATTGCACACTGTACAAAAGTGTTATCGTCTGATACTCTAGCAAAACACTTAATTGGAACTCCTGCTGATCCACGAACATTTGCAATTGTAAATTGTGCACTATCATATGGTGCAACTGTATCTGTTACGTCATCTGGTGTATTTGCATAGTTTGTAGGTATATAAAATGTACTTAGGTCAAAAACTGTTCCATCGTTCTTTTTTGGGTAGATACGAAACTCAAAGGTATCACCCTTATAGTAGTTAAAGTCATAAATTGCTGGAAATGCCATGGTTTTATTATACCACGCTGACATACACAGAATTCAAAATTACAGATGCATCAAAGTCTGTTCTAATTTGAGGTACTGCTCCACTTCCCCACATAGCCTTATCCTCAATAAATATATTTTGAGTAACTGAAAGGTTGTAAACATTTTGATACTTTAAAGAACCAACAAATTGAACAAATTCTTGATCTTTATTTGCAAAATAGGTTCTTAGCCAAACCTCGGTGTTAGATACATAGGTGGTTAGTTCAAAGTTGTATGTTACGAATACCTGAGAACCCTCATTTATACCGTGAAAATTTAGCGCTCTTTGGTGGCTATTCCAAAGACTTGTACAACCTTTAGGAAGATATGTTTCGTTTTGGTTTTTATCTTTTGTATCTAATAAAAGAGTTACCCAGCCATCGTCTCCTTGAGATATTCCTAATTTTGTTGGTTTTTCAATTGCATTTATATATGATGCCCATCCAGACTGTTGTCCTGAAGAAGATAAAGAACTTAAGCCATCTTTTCCATTTGGCCCTTTTTCACCTTTTGGTCCCTGCTTTCCTTCTGGACCTTGTGGACCTTCTTTTCCAGGATTACCATCTTTTCCATCACGACCTGCTGGACCTTGTGGACCAACTGGTCCAGGAACTGGAAGAAAAGAGAGAGTGTTTTCTTGATATGGAGATGCTTGGCTTTGCTCTACTTGTGCAGCATAACTAGATTTTTTTGCACCAGGGAAATCCATAGATTTAGAAGTAGCCATGATGCTATTATCTCACTGTATTTATATTATTATAACTACTTATTTACTTTAAAAGATTTACCATCTACACGCACCACAGCAGGCAACTCTGGTCTAGGTGCACTGACTTTAATAACTGCCATTATAATGCTCCAGAAACATCGCCGATTACTTTTATGGTTCCAATTACTGGAGTCCATACGACGGTATCAATTGTAACTTCTAAATCAAATGTTAATTCTGCAATAGCAGAACCATAACCAGTGCCCCAATATTGAGTCACATCAGAAGATGCTTTAATATCCACATATCCATTATGTGTAACTACTTCTAGTTCATCAATAATGTCACCTTTTGGATCATAAGCACTTGATCTATATGTCCAGGTAGAGGTGTTAAAATATGTTTTTTCATCATTATCTAAAAATTCAACTCTAATGGAAGCAGAGTCTCCTCTAACAACATTCCATTTTATTTTTACTGGATCGGCTCCAAAAATTTCTGGTCCATGCATAGTCATAATAATTGATTATACCATAAAAAATGACTAATACCAAGGTTGGTGGGTATAGGACAAACCAAGGTATTAGCCAATAATAAATTATACCATAAAGGACAAAATGGACATGACATTAAAGTTTACCAAATTGTTACAATTGCAAATGTCCAAATTGTTACTTTTAGAATGATATGCCAGGATTGGAATAGTGTATACTTTAATATATATAAAAGAAAAGAATATCTTTATAGTTTTAAAAACTATCTTTATATATAGTATATAGGAAATTATTTTTCGTTTTTAGCAATATGCTTAATTAAAATTTGGTACATTTCGTCAAGTTTTCTTTCTTGACGTTCTCTGGATCTTTCGGAATCTATTCTTTGTTCATCTAGTGCATTTTCTAGTCTATTAACTTGATCCTTTAAACTTGATCCAGAGTTCGGTTTTAGTTCGCTCAAATAATGTTTTACAAGCCACTTGATAGATAGACCGATAGATGATACAATTGTAAGTATTGCTACGATTAACGAAGCCCAGTCCTGGATTGTCATAACTAGATTATTATAAGGGGTATTTTACAAAAATGAAAACAGCCATACTTGAAACGCTTGAGCATTCTAAAAATTTGATTATATCCCCCGACATGGATGGGTTTATGACCGCAAAATTATTAGAGCGTTTTAACGGTTCGAAAATAGTAGGTTCGTATGACAAAAATATTTTATGTCTCGCCGACGGGATCAATCCAGAAGAATGCTTGTTCGTCGATTGCGATATGAATCGACAAGAGTATGTATCTCTCGGAAATCATATGCGACTATTAGAAGACAATATGTCAGTTGAGTCATTTAATCCGAATGTACACTTCGGCGTAACTACATATAGCGACAAGTTTCCTTTCGCAACCGCTTTTTTGGTTTCGTTCGCAATAGAGGCTGACCTATCCGAACAAGACCTCATACGCATGGCTTTTGCTGATTCAACTCTCAAGAACATGGAGAAATACAGCGATAACATGCGTAACTGGTCAACACGGATGGATCATCCTGCAACAAAGTACATAATAGGCAATTCGGACATTGCAAAAAGAAATGATGCACAAGCAAGGTTTGATTATGTTGATCAATCATTTACATCAAAACGTTATGGCAAGACTCGTTACATAGATACACTTAATAATGCCCTACAAGGCCAGGAGATGAAGTTTGAGCCACTTGTCCAGGGTATGAAGTATGTATGTGATAAAGTTGGTATAGAAACCCTTATAAGGTATAATAGAGATATCATCTCTTATGCAGAGATATTTACAGGTGAGTATTCTGTAACTTACGACCAGGAAAAGGAATGGGTATGACACGACACGAAGTAATTGATATTATGATTGAAACAGTAAATGGTTATAACATCAACTTAATGAAGCAGGCCAAGATGACTGATGATGAGATTACAAAAAACATTGATGGACAGTATCCAGCATTGCAGCATATGTTTGGTTTGATATATGATGATCTTGAAGTTAAAGGTGTTTTTAATTAAAATCTGAAAAAATATATACCGCCGAGTTTTGACAAATTTTTTATTCTGGTTTGCAAGAACAATTGGTGCAGCAGGTTTCTGAAAATAATTTTACAGCCAGGTTTGGCTCTTCTGGTCTTCCTAGATCTTCCCAAAACTTTTGTCTTCCCATAGCGTCTGTTTCTGCTATAGGTGTTGATTCGAATTGAGGCATACCAGTTTTGCACCAATCAAGGTTTTGATCTGGTTCTAGTTGCCAAGAGTTTTCTAGATTGTCTAATATGCCCATAAATATATTATACCCTATCCCGTCGAAATCTGAAAAATTTTGTAAAAACCAAATAGCCTAAAATCTGAATATTTTGTCCAGATGTATGATACATGAAATAAAAAAATAAATACATAAAAAATAGTGCGCCCATAATAGACGCACTACTTGTTTGACTAGTAGGGGTTAAACCTTTGACTACACCCCCGCAAAACTTTTTAACACTTGCAAGGGTCTATGTGGGTCTCTTTCTCACTAAAAATAATGATTCCTGTATCTCCACAGTATTCGCATGTATGTGCATAAATTGCGTTCATTGTTTTAACCCCACACAATTCCTGCAATAGTGCAAATAGCAACTGCAATAAATGCAGCAACTAATCCTGCTGCTGGATAATCTTCAATCCAATCAATAAATGCTGTAAATGGGTTCATGTTAGTTTTCTTCTTTCGCTAGTAGGTAATTGTTATTTAGAGGGCGAGGGTTATTGGAGAACATAGCCTCAACAATAGCCTTATCTTTTGCTCGTTGAGCAAGGCGACGCTCTGCTTGCTCTGCTTGTATTCTTTCTAGTGTATTCATTGTGAACACCTTTCTTTAGTTTGTTATAGTAGAATACTAACATAGATACCCTCAAAAGTCAAGGCGACACGCCGTATAAATACCCTCCTTTCTATGTGATGTCCGTCACATGGGACCGCTCCCTGTGGATAACTATGTGGATAACCTATGTGACCCTTATCACAAAAATACTTTCCCGACACGCCTGAAATACCCCCTAATTTGTCAGTGGTAGGTGATAGGATACTATGTATCAAGATAAATAATCTTGGTTATTTAAAGAAAGGTGGTCACCATGACTACACTAGCAACTATCAAGTGCGTAGAGCACAACCCTTACTTTTCTGCTATCTCAGAAGTAGGAGATTTTCAATTTACTTTCTGCCAAGATTGTGAACAAAACATTGACCGATTTTGGTTAGACTTCGGAATGGAACGACTACCTATGTGGTCAGATTGGAGTGTTACTAAATAATGTTTGTTAATAAATGTAACTCTTGTAATTACTCTACTCCTGAAACTCAGGACTACTATTGTCCTGTATGTTCAGACATGAATGTTCGCCCTCGTAAGTTTGTAAAACTAGAAAGAGATGTGTTAGTAAAATGAGTACCTATGTAAATGTAAAATCTGTATGTGGTAATGCCACTACATCTATTGACATGTATGACTTAGAATTAAATCGTGATGGTGTTATCTGTTGTAATAACTGTAAGTCAATCATGATGTGTCGTAATGCATGGAACTATCTATACAAAGGAGATAAGTAATGTTAGTAGTAATGATTGCGTTTATTGTTTTTGGTTTTCTTTATTCACAAAGTAACTTATAACAATTTGCATCCCGTTGAAAAATGGGACCGCCCCATGTGGTGTAGATCACATGCGACACGCCGTGTTTGGACTTGACTTTTTGACATTTCTCTGCTAGTATTGCTACTATAACAATTAAATAAAGATAAATCAGGCAGTGAGCCTAGCAAATAAATGTGATGCAAATCACAGTGAGCCTAGCGAATAAATGCCAAGATTTGTCAGCCCCCAATGATAAGATAGTCTTATCACTTAAAGAAAGGATGACATCCATGTCATACACTGTAAAACTAGAAACCTTTTCAGGTTCAACAAAAACAATCTCACTTCCTAGCAAGGGCGCAGTTGCTCAATTTATCAACGAATACCCTAACGCTTTACCTGTTGGCGTATCTGTAAAAATCGCTTGCGATACTCTAGGAATTACTGGCACACTACGAGGAAAGGCCTCTATCTAATGACTACCACAACAACACGCTTCGCTCTATTTCCTTTTACACATAAAGGATTTGATTTTGTTTCACATGTAGAAATTGAATCAGTTGTCTACCCTCAAGTAATTAACCTACCTGAAGGAATGTTTATCAACATGAACAAGGGCATGATTGACGATTTGCTTACAATTACAGAAAACACAACTCGTGATGAGGTCCTTGCACAATTAGAAACAATCAACGAGGGTGGCACCTACGCATTCTTAAAGTTGGATGGTGATGAGTAATGATGACACGCAAAGACTATGTAGAAACTGCAAAAATTCTAAATAAGTTTGCTGATAGTCTTGACTCTCATGATTTTGATAATTTAATTTTTGAATTCAGTGAGTGGTTTGCTTCTGATAATCCTAGATTTGATGAAAGCAAATTCTATGACGCTTGCGTTGATAGTCAAGAATTTCTTGCAACTCTAAAATAAAAATAAAATCCTGAGCACGATCTAAAACTGCTCCTCTCAAATTTTGGGACCGCCCCGCAGTCGGGCGTGTCTGTGGATAAAATGTGGATTAAGTGTGTGAGATTAATCACATGATTTACGTCTCATTATTTAAGATTATTGGCGTGTCTAATTTGATTTTGTCAGTAGGAAATGATAGGATTACAGAGTAATAAGTTAATTAAAGAAAGAGGTTGCTCATGTCAGCAAATGTCTATACAATAGAAAACCTACTTGTAGGAAAAAATTATCGTTCTCGTTCACTAGAGGGAGAAATTATTTCAGCAGAAAAACACCCACACGCAGTTTGGTATGATGGTTGTGAAAGTTATTTAGTTGAAGTACGCAAGCCTATGGGTGGCTATACCTATCGCACTATTGCAGTAAAGATTGGAGAATAAATAAATGGGAAACTTAATCGAAGCATTGGTTGATTGTGTTGATTGCTATGATGAGGGAGTTATCTTTTGGGGTAACTCAGGAGGCGAATACGACACAGATTTTTGTGAGTGTGCTAAGGGCGTGTCACTTGAAAATGAGTACGCTGAATGGTATGCTGAAAGCATAATGAACGAATACTACAAGGAGAACGAATAATGAACGAATACCTATACTCAGTAACCTGCACCTATGACTCAGCCCCTACACCTAATTGGGTAGGTCGTTATAGTGACGCCTTATCTGCCGTTGAAGTTTATCAGCGATTTGTAGACCACGGCATGGCTAAAGAATACTCAACAATTAATTTGTCAGAACCTAGTGGCAAAATGCATACAAAAACTTTCTACAAAACAGGAATGGTGGTAACACGATAATGGGAAGCAATTTTGCAACAGACTTAGCAGAAAACATTGACATAAGCCTTGAGCAGGCTATTGGTTATCACTTACAAGGTAATCACTATCCACCAGTACCTCTATCTATGGTGCAACCTTGCATAGATGCTATTGACGCATACTATGAGGAGGACTATGATAAGTTTATTGCTATGCCCGAAGGCGTATTCTATAAAGGCATGAGTCATGCACCAGCAAGTGCAATTATTGAACAACACCACTTGCATGCATGGTTGTCAAATGATGAATACTATGGTGAAGAGGATGCAGGCTATGAACTAGGGTTAGGATTAGAATAATGTCTGATACAATGGTAAGCATGGAATTACTACACGCTGATAACTTAACAGCCGATCAAGTTATGCTTGGTGATTTAATCAAGATTGGTGATGACATTGTTGAAGTTATTTTTATTGAGAGTGACTCAACAGGAGATAACTATGACATAGAAACCGAAAACGAGTTTGGTGAAAAAGAAGTTACACAGTTTGCATACACTGATTTAATTCCATTGTATGTCTTTATTGATGAACATGAATAATTAATCAATCCCCTGCATAAAAATGCGGGGCGGTCTCAATGTCCGAATTGTCTAGAATATCCCAATTACGTACCTTGACATTTTTCCCCTTGTCTGATAAGATTAATTTATGAAAAAAACACAAGAGGAATTACGCAGGCTTATGGAATTACGCCGTAGCAATGCAGCCTCTGCCGTGCCAAATAAAAAGAAATACAATAGAAAAAAATGTCAGTCCTTGATGTTAGAATTAAAGAAAGAAAGAGGCCCTCATGACTAAACTAAAACGCTCTAATGATAGAAAGGTGGCTAACCTTGTCACAAAAAATGGAAAACAAGCAGCAATTGCCAATACGTTTGGATTACCTGCAGGAAAAGCCTATTCATGTCCTGGCGCAACGTCTGTCTGCGAGAGTGTTTGCTATGCAGGCAAATTGGAAAAACTATTCAAGGGTGTGAAGGCTTCCCTTCTTCACAACTGGGACCTGCTTAAGGATGAAGATCTGCAGGGCATGTACACTTTACTTTCTGAGATGATTGCAGAATTTAAAACAGAATGCGTAAAGAAAGACGCACCAATGCTATTTCGTATTCACTGGGACGGTGACTTCTTTAACGATGACTATACACGTGCATGGAAAATGGTTATTGAAGAACAACCTGATGTGCAATTCTGGGTATACACTCGTGTGAAGAGTGCTGCACTTATCCTCAAGGGTATTGATAATCTTAGTTTGTATTTTTCTGCAGATAGTGAGAATGTTAAAACTGCCGTAGATCTAAAAATTAATAATGGTGTTCGCATGGCATACCTTGCTAAGAATTTTGCAATGGGTCAAGCAGATGTGAAAGAAATGATTGGTCGACCTGCTGCTAAGTGTCCTGAGAATAATAAACAAATTCCACTTATTAGCAATGCTGGCTCTGCTTGCGTTTCGTGCTCACTTTGTGTATACTCTAAGAGTGACATAATTTTTTCTGCTACTAAGAAATGAGACACTGTGAGTAGAACACAAATAATATTCTTTGTTTGGTTTCTGTTACTAGTTTTCTTTTATCAGTAAATCCCCTGCGAAATGTGGGGCCGCCCCCAACTCAGGATTTGTCAAGTTAAGACACGCCTTAAGAATGTGATTAAGCACACACCAAAAAATGTCGCTAGGATTGGTATTTCTAACATTTTTCTGTTACACTTATACTATAAGCAATTAACCCCCACAACGAAAGGCACAACCCAATGTCACTAAACGGATACACATACCAAATCGGAGACCTATTCACAACAAGTAAGACAGGCGTTACAGGTCGTATCGCAGGTTTTACACCAATGTCTAATAAGGTTACCAGAGTTAGCCTAGTTTTGGCAAATGGCTCACGCCGTCTTGCTATGGTTAAGACCTCTAAGTAATCTCAAAATGTGAGAAATGTCAGAAATGTATTTGACATTAAATCTCAAAAATGTTACACTTAATACATAACAACAACCCCTAACAGAAAAGAGAAAAAACAAATGGCAGTAGCAACAGCAACATACAAGGTAGGCGACACTTTCACAACACAGAAGTCAAAGGTTACAGGTATCATCACCGAGATTAACCCACAGGCTAACGGAAATGTTCGTGTGAAGTTAGATGTCAATGGACAGGCTCGCTACACAACTTGGACGGCTAAGTAATCTAATTACTTATTCCTGAGCATGAATTAAAACTGCTCAACTCACCCCCACTAACAGAAAAGGAACAGACCCACATGGCAAGAGGAAAAGCAATTAGCGTTAAAATCGCTACACCAAAGGTAATCAAGGCACTAGAGGCATCACTCGCTAAACTAGAGTCAGACTACGCATCACAAGAAGCAAACGAGGCTAAGTATGAAAAGGCTCGTAAGGCTTGGCAGAAAGAAGTTAGCGATTATGCTATTGCTAACATCAAGAAGGCAGAAAACTTCCGTACTAATTATCGTTCATGGAACAATACACTCAACATTGACTACGACCTAACAGTTGCAGAGAAGGATTTGCCTAAAGAGCCTAGCCGTGATTTTGTAACTATGCATCAGCATACATACACAGAACAAAAAGAGGAAATCCAAAATGCAATCCGTATCCTCAAGATGACAGATGAGGAAGT
>Ga0214921_10009485_pt1 | contig 12311 bp, 10 predicted proteins | sample LL1505_MetaG_FD_177992 | JGI IMG/M metagenome (GOLD analysis project Ga0214921, IMG submission 177992) | Freshwater microbial communities from Lake Lanier, Atlanta, Georgia, United States - LL-1505 | ecosystem: Environmental > Aquatic > Freshwater > Lake | place: USA: Georgia | collected... | reverse complement strand
TATTTGACAGCCGGACAATTGAAAACGCATCCTATTTTGATAACATCCTGAATCAACTAGTAAGTTGTGGAATTCATGATAAAAAACCGAGTGTAGACTTTAAAAAAATGAAGGTGTATTTAAAAAGAATATATGATGAAAGACTGTATTACATACTGAATGACTTATGTTACTTTAAAAAATTTAAAATAGGTAATCAGCACTGTTTTATTCAAGATTTGCTTTCAAACGGAGATGGTAATACAAATTTATTAGAAAATATGCGTTTATTAACTACTAAAGAATTTAATGATGAGTATTTGGTTGAAACAGAAGATGCACAAAATAAAATAGCAACTCTCATACGTAGTAAAGATGCATATTTAAGCACTATAGATAGGGAAGTATATAAGGACTACTTTGGTAAGAAAATAGATAAAAAAATGGTAGATGATATATTGGGATTTTTATATGAGAGTGAAAGGTATAGTTTGTATTTATATTTAATAGACGAAGAAAATCCACAACCACGAGGCAAAGAAATAGTATTAAAACTTTACTCAACTGTAATAAATCAAAAGAATGATAAAGTCGAATCAGTATTCAGTAAATTAACTGATAGTTTAACTTCTACACTAATGCAGAGAAAAGACAAGCCAGGGAAAGAAGTATCAAAATTAATGGAGTCGTTGAAAAAAGGAGCAACATGGGCAACAACAGCAACAGGACCAGGACCAGTAGGTCCGGAACAATTATTAAAAGCGGTTAAATATGTCAAACAAAGCTCAAATTGTGACGGTAACTGCTTTTATAATTCTATTGGAATGTTATCTTCTAACTATATGATTATGGAAGAAGAATATAAAAAATACTTAGGAATGAATCAATATGATATACAGTTCCAAGAACAGACAAGAGTCAGAAGAGAACTTAGCACATTTTTGACAAAAATTTATGAATTAATAGAAGGTAAAGTGGATGTGACTACTCGAGAATATAAGAATTCTCCAATTTTAAAGTATATAATAAAAAATGGTAATAAAGAAAATAGTGCGAAAGGTTTCAAGTACGTTAGAAAAATATCTAAATGGGTAGGTTATAAATACTACGGTTCTGATGAAGAGATATATTTTGCATCTTTGTTTTATTTACAACCAATAATTACAGTAATAGGAATATCGGATATTACAGTCTTTAATATATTTGATTGGAATACTTATTTTATAAAAGATAAAAGTGGAAATCAAGTATCGTTTAAAGATTATATTGAAAAAGATAAGGATGAAATAAACGTACAAGGAGTAATAGACTTTTTAATCAACCAAAATAGACAGTATTCTTATGATACCACCCAGACTTCTAATTTCTTACTTAATCACCCAAGTTCATATTTTTTGGTAGGTGGAAGAGGGCATTGGGTATATGCAGTGAATGAAAGTTTGCTTAAAAAAGATGGTGCGGGTGCGGGTGCGGGTGCGGGTGCGGGTGCGGTTGTGGATGAAGCTCCTAGATTGGGTGGTAATGCGTCCTATAATGTAAGAACTACTAAAAAGATTAAAAATAAATATTATAAAAAAGAGTCGTCGTCGTCAAAAACAACGAAAAAACATAAGAAGACTAGAAGAATGAATAAAAATAAAAAACGCATTAAAAAAACTATAAAAATATAAACATTTTATAATTACTGTTTACCGTGTACTAGGTACTAAGGTAGTAGTTATTTATTATTTACAAAACAAATAATAAATATCAGGGAATTATAAGGGAAATAGTGTAGTCAAATAATTAAAATTTATTTAGAAGAAAACGACATGTAAAATATGAAATAAATGAAACACATAATGATATTGGTATAGAGTCGTATGGTTGGTTGCATATCTTATTGATAAGTACTGCACTAGTAACTGGGGCATTTAAAAATGAACTTATTAAAGCAACCATTCCTAAAAACATAAGTTTATGTTGTTCAATATTGGTATATTTAGACACATAAGAACCAATTGCACAACCGATTGTCATTGCAGGTAACGCGAGACCTCCTGTTAATCCTGAAGATATAGAAATAACAACACTTATGATTCTTCCAAAAATGCTAGATAAAGTAAACCTGTTTGTAGTATCAAATTTACCTTCTTTCTCTAGTTGTTTTAATTTATCAAGTTCTTGATAATTTTTATCTTCTTCAAGTTTTTTCATTTTTTGTTTATTTATGGTTGCTTGAAAACCATTATTTATTTTATACAATCCAAAACTCATGGATGGAAATCCTAGTTGTTTAATCATAAAAGCAAGCAATAACCCGAATGCGATAACATATAAGTTATTGAACTTTGAATTTTTAATAGATGTAAATAACACATTTGTATTTTTTAAAACAATAAATGAAAGTACACCCATAATTATAGAAAAAATTGAAATGTAACCTAAATTCTTATTCTCGAATGCAATTTTATCAATTACTATTGGGTTTTCTTCTTCTTTTACTAAAAATTTAATAAATGGTATTGCACATATCATAATCCCAAAATTTGAAAAAAAGTTAGCATCTTTATAATGAAACATAGTTTCCAATATATAAAATAGTGTTGTTATCGCCGAACCAAAAGTAATCGTAAAACCTATTGCATATCCTAAATATATAATTATCTCTGTGTAGACGTTGTGTATTCCAAGAAAGTCTTTCGTTTTAAAATAAAAATATAAAAGTAAACTAATAGATGAGTAAACTATAACACCTTCATCTCCTAAACCTGCTCCAGAAATTACGGCAAGAAGAGAAAATACATATATTGCTATATTTGATAAAGCGCCATGAAAAAAGGGTGTTTTAGAATAATAGTTTTTGTGTTTTATTACACTTTCCATCATTTTAGTAACATATAACTCAAAGTATCCATCGGTGTATTTAAAATATTTCGCTTTTGATGCAAGCCAAAAAACTAGCGGAACATATAAGTAAATATATTTTGTATAATTTGTTAAAATTTCATCTGTTTTTTTTAAAATATCTTCATATATATGAAAAAATTTTTTATTCATGATTACAACAATATAAATAAAAATAATAAAAACAATAATAGTTTTAATAGTTTTAATAGTTTCATATAGACTAGTATTTTTTATACTTATAATATCCATGGTAATGAAATAATAGGAATATTATTATAAACAATATATAATATATTATAATAATATTTATCTGTAATAATAATTAATGTGACACAAATGTTACAAAATATCATTACCAAAAATATCTTTAAATGCTATCATCATTTGTTCTATATACGATGAGTTAGTTGCTAGAGAGTTACATACATTTTCTGAAATAGCGATTGCAAGTTCAACACGACAAAAGAATTTTGAAAATTGTAAATTTTGTGTTTTTAATATTTTATTTATTTCGTATATTTCTTCACCGCCAAAAAACTTTGAATCACTCTCTAAAACAGCACAACATATAGTAGAAATTTTATTAACTAGTATATTTTTGTCTCCTTCCGATATATCCAGCAGCGACTTATCTATTTTTTCCGAAAGACTTTCAGTAATAAATACAGACAATTCTTTATGATCTTTGCTAACGAGAATCTTAAAAAATGTAAAAAATACATTCTGTTCTTCTCTAGTCATTGTTCCTATAATACCATAGTCTATAATACCAATTTTTAACACAGGTTCTGTCGTCATGTTATTATTTTCATCTTTAAAAGTATGGTACTCTTTCATAAAAATAACATTACCAGAATGTAAGTCTGCATGGTAAATTGCATCATAAAAAACACACTTCAAGTTAAACCTCGACAAAATCTTAGAATATTCGTGTTTATCCTCATTTAAAATATTTTCAATACGATTCCCTTCGATTTTTTCCATTATAATAGCACACGGGTTTTCATCAGTAAAATAAGAATATACTTCCGGTACGCAAATGGTATGCACGTCTTTAAATTTTTCACGAAATATATTAATATTTTTTACTTCATTTAAAAAGTTTAACTGATTTGTCATTATTTCACGATTTTCTTCAAACAAATCACTTATATTTAGGTCTCGTAAGTACGGTATTTTACCAGATATATTTACTAATAATTCTATTTCACTCATTGACTTATTAAACTTTTCTGTAATATTTTTACGGCGATATTTTATGATAACATTTTTCCCATTTAACTTTCCGTTATATACCAGTGCGATATTACCGGATTTAATAGGAATTTCACTTTCAATTGAAAGTTCATCATTATTTTTTCTAGCAATATTTATGAGGTCATATAGTCCGTTATAATCGATTTCATTTGTATTATAGGTAACATTGTCGGTGTATGTAATAAAGTGATGAAATAAGTCTTTATCGAATAAATTATTATTATTTGCAAATGCTTGGAATATTTTCGTAAAAAATATATTTTTATGAGACATTTTAGAGGCTATATTTTTTATCATAGCATTATAATCTTCAGGAGTCTTTTTTGATATTTTGTATATCAAGTAATACTTTGTATATATACCGAAACAAGATGTTATAAACCACGATTTTGATACACCTGACGTTATATAGGATGCAAAACTTTTAATAATAGTTAAAATTTTATTTGAAATGTTTGTTTCTTTATTATCTTTTTCATTCGTATCCGAATCGGCATCGCTACTTTCAAGTTTATCTATTTTTACATCTTCTAATTCATGAGAGTCTTCCGTGTCTTCGGTGTCTTTGCGATATATAGATTGTTTTAATCTTTGATACATAATAATGATTTATAATAGTATTATGTATTGTAATCTTTATATTTATAATTTGTTAAATCATTTCTATAAAATGTTTTAAACTTAGAAACATTTTTTTCATAGTAAGCCCTAAAATATTTTCCATATAGATTGGCAAGGAGTGTGTTAACTCAAACTTGAAAATATAATTTGCATTTATTTTAAAATCGGATTCAAAATTTACAACCATTGTTGATATCGTATTTTTAACTTTATCATATTTGCTCAATTCTTCTAGATTAGGATAATCGATATCAAAACTGGTATATACATGTTTTTCATTTGTAATTTCCGCAAGTGTTTTAATATACATATATTTTGGCTTAATTCCCAACTCTTTCCCAAAAGGTTTAAATAAAAAAAGAACTTCTACTTCGTTCGGGGAAATCCACTTTTTTATTTCTATTTTTTCAAAGTTTTCTTTATTTAAATTAAAAAGTAGACTATACATATTAATATTTATAATATCATGCAAATTTTTATTTTTATTCTCCAAGGTAAACTGTAACAAAAATATGTTACAAGTTTTTTCTCTTTTAAGAAATACATGTTCTTTACTGCAAACCGTTTTAAAATCATAGTTATGTGATTCACCATTTTCAATATTAGTTTTATTTTTTCTTTGTTCTATATTTTTCATTAATACTACACTGTTATCATTGACATTCATAATGTTTTACTTATAGTACTGTTAGTTTATCTAAATAATATTATAATATATTTATAACTCATTTACAATAAAAATAATATATTTTTAAAATAATACCAAAATAATATATTTTTATATAGTATAAGTTATTTTATTAGATAAAATTCAAAATGTCTAAAGGTAAAAACGGTAATGACATTATATCTTATATTTTATTGACAGCACCAATTATTATAGGTTTAGGTTCCGGATACTTTGTATCTCGTAAGAGAATTCCGAGAGTAAAGTCTTATTTAAATCCTCCTGCATGGTTATTTGGCGTTGTGTGGCCAACACTATACCTATTATTAGGTTATGCTTCTTATCTTATATGGAATAGCAGTAATCTCGGGATGGCAAATAAGCAGTTTTATTTAACTTTATATGCTATTCAGTTGATGCTTGTGATATCCTGGTGGCCATACTTTATATACTACCCCAATAAACTGTTTGCTACAGTAACTCTAATATTATTAGCTATTTTTGCTCTCATTATTACTGTGTTATTCTTCCCAGTTAACAATATCGCCGGTTACTGTTTCATACCATACGTTATTTGGTTATCATTTGCATCTTTTTTAACTTCACAGACGACAGTTGCGTAATAATATTCGCTCAACATTCGAATATTCGTTCAATATTTTTAACAATATTTACTTTATTTAGTACCATTTCTTGGTCTATTTTATACTCGGATATGTAGTTATTCGGATTTTTTAATACGTCACAAATAATATTCATATCTTTACCAATATTTCCGGTGAGTCGAATCGCATGTTTGGGAAAATATTCTTCAACTTTTTTACATCCCCAATATAACGGAACTGTATTGTTTATAAGGGGGTTTATTATTTTCTCCGTAAAATAATGGTCGTGGCTCGTATTCTCAATCGCAATCGTAAACAAATAATCCCGGCACATTTCCTCCATCGACTTAAAACCGCCTATAATATTTTTATTATTCGGGAATTTTTGTTTATAACTTTCAACACCATTCCCCCATATATCGATGGGCAAATTATTTTTGATAATATGACTGGCGATCATGTGACGATACTGATGACCAGGTGTGTATGTTTTACGCGATACCATAATTGACATTAATTTTGTCTTTTGTGGTCTAAATGGGATATGTTTTGGGGTTTCATAAAAAAGGAAACCGTGATGTCCTACAAAGGTCGGTCTTGGAAACGTATTCACACTACCGATGAAATATTTTCCTATATTTTTAACAGCGTATTCGATAAAATTATTTTGATAAATTTTTAGAAACGGTGTGTCGTGCGGCTCTTGGGCAAAACCGACAACATTGCGTGGTGGTACCTGAAGATTTGGCGGAGTAGGGCAATTCAATAAAATGGCGTGTGTATATGTTTCCGTTACAGTAAAGTATATTTTTTTTGTTTTACCGTAATATTCTATATTTTGAGCGAGACATGCTCTTTCGTACTCTTGTTTACAGTGCCCGGATACACAGTAGTCGCTAAAAAATTTAACTCTTATATATTTCGCCCTAATGTTATCTAATACTTTTTTGAATTCGTTTGTTTCATAACAGTTTGCATAATGTAAAAATGTTTTATTATCGGTGTGTTGTACGGTTACGTCCGAAATACTATATAATACGGATTGTTCAATAGCTAAATGTACCCATAATGCATTTAACGCGGTATCAATTCCCATAAACTCGTCGTTTATTTCTAGACGATTCAAAACATTCTTTTTCATAACTACTGTTGAATTTATAAAAGGGTTTACTTTTAGTATGTTGTAATGATACAGTTCTCCTTCTGGGTTACAAGATAGCTCGTTACCAAAACTACTTTTACTTCCTATAACATCGATTCGATGATGCTTCGAAATTATACTCATCTGTAACTCTAATTTATTTGAGGTCCATATATCGCCCATATATAATAGAGCAATGTGGCTATATTTACAGTGCTGCTCGACAGTTGTTGTGAGTATTTTTGATGGTGTGGTTGATAGCGCGTTTGATAGCGCGTTTGATTCGTTGTTGTAGTATTTTATAACGTCTATACGAGAGTCTGTATTTTTATATTTTTGTATTACGCTATTATCATTGTCGTTATGTGTTGAGTTATATAAAACAATTTTTAGTTCCCAATCTTTATATGATTGATTTATAACTGATGTAATAGAATTGTCTAAATCTTTTTCCACGGTATTGTTACTGTTATCGTCTAGTAAAGCTATAATAGAAATCATGTATATAAATAGATTCGATTTATATAAATACTATTCTAATGTAGTATTTATATATAAATATTTGATTTATTATTTGTTTATTATTTGATTTATTATTTGATTTATGATTTATTTATGTTTCTTTCTACAATATTTGAAATAATGCTCTATCGTCTAATAGCACCAGCAATCTGCTTTCCAGCTTGTACGGCTGTGTTGATGGGAACAAGGGCGGGTACAAATGTAGATGCAACAGGAAGAACTCTACCGGCGACCTTGACAACTTTGCCTAATGTTTTACCCAGTCTCAACTTCTCATCAGGAACAGAAGCGCTAAAACTAAGGGAATCTATAGCTACCGAATTACTCATTTACTATTATTATATAATACTATATTTTATTATATTCATATCGTATTATATTCTTATTATATTAATATTATATTCTTATTATATTCTTATTATATTCTGTGTGATTAAATATCTAAACTAATTGTATTGCGTTCAGATTTAGGTTTGCGTTTTGTCTTATTTGGCATGTTATCATTTTGCAGGTCTTTCAACTCGGAGATACTAATCGTGCTTCCTTTATCTTCTGAAGCTTGATTTGCATTGTTATTAGCCGAGGATGATGCAGTGATGTTTACATTCTTCGTCTTCAGTCCCGACAAAATATTACTAATGTCTGATGGTCCTTTCATTTCAGGACGCGGGTTTTGAGGAAGAGGAGGAGGTGCGCCGCGCTTTGACTCGTACGGATTGATATAATTGTCCGACAGATTTACACCATCATTCATATTTCCTCGCCCAAAATTTAAGTCAGGGCGGTTTGAAATATCACCTTCTCTTCTAGGTGGTGGAATTGAATTGGGACCCTTTGTCGCTACAGGAGGAGGAGGGGGTCGCTGGTTATTAAAGTTACTAGGTTGTTGTTGTTGTTGTGGTCCGCCACCCATACCACCCATCATGTCTCCCATAAAGTTACCAAAATTAGGCGATGACTGGGACATTGTATTTACGGCAGCTTGTGTAAACTGTTTCATAAGTTCGGGATTTTGTCTCATAATATCGTCCATACCAGGCATAGCGGATTTAAACATGGTATTTGTCATATGAAGCATAATTGCGCTTCCTCCAAGTTGAAAAAGCAACTTCAATTCGGGCGCCATCTTTGCTTTTGACTTGTACTTTTCGTGTAGTTCTGCAAAAATCTCATCGTAGTCGTCTACATTTTCATTGATTTGTTCTGACCAGCCATCAAGCTTCAAATCAAAGGGGTCAAATTTGTTATTTAAAAACTCGATTCCGGTAATTGCAGTCATAAGCAACTTTTGTTGAAACTTGATACTGTTTTTCTTTTCCCTCTCCTCTACATGTGTTTCATATTCCCCCTTCATTTCAAACAGGGATGACTCCATGGTATACTTTTTAGTAAGACGAATTCCTTTTCCTTCTAGTTCTTCTAATTTTTGAAGAATTTTAAATTTCTCGCGAAGTAATTCTTCTTTTGTCATCTGTGGTGTGGAGTCTAGTGGCGCATCGGGGTTCATAGGTACATTGCTGAATTTACCAAAACCATCCCACGTTTTTTTATCCGTGTCGGTAGATGCAGTGGATGCGCCAACACCACTAGTATTACTTCCACCAACAGGTGGTCCACTTAAACCTCCTAAATTATGCTTACTATCGGAAAATCCGCCATCGCTGTGGTCATCATTATTATCATAGTTGTTTAACTTTATATTTGAACCGCTGAAAAAATCAGATTTAAAATTCTTAGTTACTTTATTGGTGTTTACGGTATCAGAGAGTTCATTTAGCTCGTCTTCTAGATCATTCAAGTCGTCTAAATCAATATTGCCATCGCCGCCTTTATTTCCTGATTTTAATTTATCGTTCATCAAAAGTTCTAAACCTCCACCAAAGTTTACAGACTTTGAATTACTGCGACCGCCGCCACCGCCGCCGCCACTTCTACTTCCTCCTATAAAACTATTATCAAATTCGGATAAACTTCCAAGGTCAATGATTCCGTCAGCCATATTATTTATAATCTAGAACTTTAATTTTAAGTTTGTGCGCATTATAATTATTTATAATTAAATAATTGTAATTAAATAATTGTAATTAAATCAGTATCTTGATTGTTTTCAAAATATAGGTTGATATCTATCATATTTTTTAATGTAAGATAGTATATTCCTTGTAAAAAACAGTCAGCCAAGTCATCTTTCTTTTTATTTTTATCTAAACATCCTTTATAATTTTTAAACTGTGGTAACTTTTCTAATAATTCTTTTGTTACTTCTACACTTTCGATCTTCCGCTCTGTATATGTTGTCTTCTTTTTAGTCATAAACATTTTTAATTTATTTGCAGCCGATATAAACTCTATCCCTGGTGTTTCTCTCATTATAAAGTATTGCGCTATCATTCCTTGAAGTGTTTTCATTCTACTCGCAATTGTGCTAATCTGGTTCTCTATAATTACAATATCTATTTTGTGTTTTTCTAGACCTTCCATCCCTCCCAGCCCTCCCAGCCCTCCCATTATTCCTACATGTTCCGTGTGTCCTGCGGTTGCACACATATAAGGTGGTATGGATATAAATTTATCTAACTCGGTCATCATATTTTTACCAAGTGTAATTAGGTCAATCTGGTCTGCGCGTACATTTTCTATATTTTCTAAATAGTTCTTATTCAATTCACATTGTATCATTTCTATCATTTGTTCTTTTGTGTTCTTTTGTCGTTTTGGAGGCACAACCTCTAGAGGAAGAGTGATGTTAATGGCTTCTTTATTCATATGAGACGTAAGAGACTCGTGAGATTTATGTAAAATAGGGGGTATATTATATTTATCAATAATGCTCTGAATATCGACTAACTTCTTCGTTCTTATTTTTTTAACATCAAGTTCACATGGTGGTATTTTTAAGTTACATTTTTTTGCATGTTTTGTACAATAATAATCAATAATTATATTTTCATTTTCGTTTTCGTTTTCGTTTTCGTTTTCGTTTTCGTTTTCGTTTTCGTTTTCTGCACTAGACATAGCGTCGCTCGTCTTGAATGTTTTACAATATTTTGCGACTTCGGAACAAGTTTGCAAACCCCCTTTAGTACATTTTTTAGTAATAGGCGTGCATAAATTTATAACCTCCCATCGTAGTATTTTATAGTTTTTCAAATTATCAATGTTATTAGTGTTATTGTCATCCACTTGAAATAAACAATATGCTAAATTTTTCATACCTACATCAAAACTAATAACATTTTTCATTTATTTTATATTGTATTCATATACTATTTATATTTGTTTTATATTTGTTTTATATTTATTTTATATTTATTTTATATTTATTTTATATTTATTTTATATTTGTTTTATATTCTAATATTATTATAAAGAATACTATTTTCAATGATACAAAATATATATTTTAAAATAGCATGTGCGCTTATAATATTGTTTATGGTATGTTGTTTTATAGAAAAAAAGGTAAACAAATATTCTTATGAAAAAGGCGCACCAATTAACAAAGTAAAAATTCCCGATATTATACAGGAAAGTGTACCAATAGTTCGAAATTTAGACGTAGTAAGTGACTTATTTATTTCATTTGTTATGTTTATTTTTTTCATTATTTTTATTATCAATGGCAAGTACCAATATATTATTTTTTATTTTTTTGTATTTTTGTTAATGCGTTTGGTTACATATATTTATTTTGTATCCACAACTCTCCCCGATAGTAGTAAAACATGTAAATATGGTTCAAACTTTTTTGAAAGTGCACTAAGTATGGGCTCTTGCAATAATCTCGGGATTAGTGGACACTTTATAAATACCGTATTTCAGTTGGGACTTATTTACAGGTGCTATGGGTCAGCATACTGGTTATTATATGTCATTGCGTATGTTTTAGCGTTTACATTGATATGTGCTTCTAGAAATCATTACACGATAGACTGTATTACGTCAACATTTGTTGCGTTGTTTTTTATTTACGAGATTGATAATATACAAAAGGGGCTTAATTTTGTATTGGGTAAAAAATATTTTAACTTATAGAAGTAAAATATGATTTTAATAAAAAAATTAAAAAATTAAAAATTAAAAAATCTAATTTGAAGTAGGTACACCGCCAAGTACATACTGATACTGTGTAAGAGCGGGTGCCATGATACGACTCTGAAGTTCGTTTCGAGAAAGATACACATTTTTAAGATCACTCGTTTCGTAACCAAATGGCTGGCTATTATCTAGAGCCGATGAAAAAACAAAAGGCGAATTTGACTGTTCTTGAGGATTTTGTGGACCTGTATACATGGTGGGACATGCGCCACAGTTGTTGCATGCTAATTCTGAATTTGATTTCATTATATTGACAGCATTTTTTTGCAAAAATGTTCTGTAATCCCAGTTTGAAGTTATGTTATTATTTTCGCGTATTTGTTCATTTACGACAGAACCTGGTTGCCAGGTTGCAAAGTTGCGACCATCCATCATAATAGGAGGGAAATTAAAATGAATATTATTTGAACCCGCGTAGCAAGTAGCCCAAGACATTGATACTATGATTATATAATATATACTAAAACTAGATAAAAATAATATTAACATTCGAATTCATATTCATATTATTTATTGTATTTAATGGTTGCTT
>Ga0214921_10009484_pt1 | contig 12312 bp, 12 predicted proteins | sample LL1505_MetaG_FD_177992 | JGI IMG/M metagenome (GOLD analysis project Ga0214921, IMG submission 177992) | Freshwater microbial communities from Lake Lanier, Atlanta, Georgia, United States - LL-1505 | ecosystem: Environmental > Aquatic > Freshwater > Lake | place: USA: Georgia | collected... | reverse complement strand
TGGCTGATGTGGCAAGGCGTGGGTCTCGGCTTCGTGTTCGTGCCGCTCAACACGCTCGGCTTCGCGACGCTCGATCCGCGGCTGCGTACCGAGGCGGCGGCGTTGCTGACGCTCTCGCGCAACTTGGGCAGCAGCATCGGCATCGCCGTGCTCGTCAGTCGCGTGACGCACGATGCGAGTTTCAACGTGCAACGCTTGCTCGAAGCCGCGCATTTCACGCCGCAGCTGGCCGATGGTGCGACCCTCGCGTGGTTCATCGACGAATTGCGCCGCGAATCTTTGGTGCTGTCGTATTCGAACCAGCACGTGTTTCTGTGCGTGCTGCCGCTCGTGATTTTGCCGATCGTCTGGCTGACTTCGCGCCCGCGGTTCGCGGCCGCGTGACGATGGCCGTCACCGGAAGGTGACGAGTGCGCGACGTTGCGGGTGTTCGAGGTGCGGCACGATGTTGAAGGCCGAGAGGCTGAGTCGCCTGTCGTCGTAATGCAGACGGGTCACCGAAGAATTGTGGACCGCCCAGGAGAGTTTGATCGTCTCGTGATCGGAGAGACCGAGCACTTCGCCGACGGCGGCACCGATCACGCCTGCCGAGGTGCAGACGGCGATGCGCCGGGCGCGCCCCTCGCGACGGACGAGTTCGCGCAATCCGTCGCCGACGCGCGTGCGGAACTCGCGCCAGCTCTCGCCGCCCGCGGCGTGCAACCGACCGTCGATCCATGCGAGGCCCGTCGCTTCGAGTTCGCGCTGGAAGGATCGCGCATCGAAGCGTCGGCTCATCAGCATTTCGGCCGTGACGTGCTGCAATTGACCCGACTCGGCGGCGTGACGCAACAAGCGATCGGCGTCGTATTCGTCGAACTGTGCGAGCGTCGTCACCGCGCTGCCTGCCGGTGCGGCAAGAATTTCGGCCGTATGGCGCTGGCGGCGCAGGCGCCCGGCGTAGATGGCATCCAGTCGTTCGTCGATGGTTTGCCAATGATCTCGCAGCCATTCGACTTGCTGCACGCCGGTTTGCGAGAGGCGGTCGTAATCTTCGCTGCCGAAAGAGGCTTGTCCGTGCCGAACGAGGTAGAGCGTGCTCATCGCGGCGATTCTAGTACGAACCGGATGCGAAGTCGGCAGCAGGGCGCGTAACATCGACGCCGTGGACAACGAACATCGAGCACTGCGTTCCGCATGGTGGGTGAGGGCGATCGCCGCTTTGCCGCTCGGATTCCTGCACGTCGTGGCCCGCGGCCTCGCCTGGCTCGCGACCAACGTCGCGCCGTACCGGCCGAAGGTCGTTAGCGAAAATCTCGCGCACGCATTTCCCGACCTTGATGCCCGGGCGCGACGCCGCCTCACGCGCGATTACTACCGCGGCTACGCCGACGTCATGGTCGAGTTGCTGAAATCGGCGAGAATCTCGGCCGAGGAGTTGCGCGCGCGCTTGCAGTTCACGAATTCCGAACTGTTGCACGCGGAGCTCGCGGCGGGTCGACCCGTCGTTTTGTTTGCCGCCCACCAGTGCAACTGGGAGTGGATTTTGTTGCGCCTGTCGGTCGACGGTTTGCCGGTCGACTGCGCCTACAAACCTTTGGTCAATGATTGGGCGGACCGTGAAATGCGTGCTTTGCGCACGCGCTTCGGTGCGCGGGTCGTGGCGGTGCCCGCGATGATGCGCGACGTGCTGGCGCGGCGACGCGTGCCACGCGTGATCGCGCTGGTGTCGGACCAGGAGCCCGTGGCAAGCGAGCGACGTCATTGGACGCGTTTCCTCAATCGCGATTCCGCTTTTTTCATGGGCGGCGAGGTGCTGGTCGAAAAACTCGGCTATCCCGCGTATTTCGTCGCGATCCGGCGCGTCGGGCGCGGTCGCTACGAGGCGCGCTTCGAATTGCTCGCCGCGGCCGGCAGCCAGTTCGGCGCCGGTGAGTTGACCGAGCGCTATGCACGCCGGGTCGAGCAGCAGATTCGCGAAGCGCCGGCTGATTGGCCGTGGTCGCACAAACGCTGGCGTTTGCGTCGCGAGGTGTCCTGACGCCTGCCTTGTGAGGGGCTCGCCAATCCCGGACAATGCGCCCGCATGTCCTCGGTCGTCGCCCCCATTCCCACCGATCTCGAACTCTCCGTCGTGATTCCGGCCTGCAACGAAGTCGAGAACGTTGCACCGCTCGCCCGCGAGATCGTTGCCGCGCTCGCCGCGTGCCGCATCGAGATCCTGTTCGTGGACGACGGCAGCACCGATGGCACGGGCGAGGCGGTGCTCGCGTTGCAAGCCGAAGGGCTGCCGATCCGGTTGCTCACGCATTCGTTTCGCAGCGGGCAGAGCGCGGCGGTGTGTTCGGGCGTGCGTCACGCGCGCGCCGATTGGATCGCCACGCTCGACGGCGATGGCCAGAACGACCCCGCCGATCTGCCGAAATTGTTTGCGGCGCGCGAACGTGCCGCACTCGTGATCGGACATCGCACGACGCGTCGCGATACCTGGCGTCGTCGCCTGCAATCGCGCGTCGCCAATGCGGTACGCGGTGCCATGCTCGGCGACGGCACGCCCGACACCGGCTGCGGTCTCAAGATCATGCATCGGTCGACGTTTCTCGCCTTGCCGCAGTTCGATCACATGCATCGCTTTTTGCCGGCGTTGTTTCAACGTGCGGGTGCATCCGTGCTGTCGCTGCCGGTCGCCCATCGACCGCGCGAGCGAGGCAGTTCCAAGTACGGGATGTTCGATCGCCTTTGGGTCGGGATCGTCGACATCTTCGGCGTCATGTGGTTGCGTCGTCGCTGGAAGCCGGGCCTCGTCGTGATCGAGGGCGAACAGGTCGCGCATACGGGAGAGTCGCGTGCAAGGCACTGAATCTTTGGTTTGGATCGTGATCGGTTTCATCGGCCAGGCGTTGTTCTCGGCGCGATTCGTCGTGCAGTGGTTCGCGAGCGAACAGGCCAAGCGCAGCGTCATACCGGTCGCCTTTTGGTATTTCAGTCTCGGCGGCGGCGTCGTGCTGCTCGCCTACGCGATCCACAAGCGCGATCCGGTGTTCATCGCCGGACAGGGTCTGGGTTTGCTGGTTTATTTCCGCAATCTGTTCCTGTTGCGATCCGTTTCGCGGCAGCCCGAGGCGGAATCCGGTGGCTGAGGCCCGACGATGACGGGCGAGTCGCGGCCGCGTCAAAGCTCGCGTGCCGACGTGCTGTTCGTCTTCGTCTGGTTCGCATTGCTGATCCTCGTCGGCTACGGCTTGCGAGACCCGTGGCCGGCCGACGAACCGCGGTTCGCCTCGATCGCGCGCGACATGGTCAGCACCGGTCAGTGGCTCATTCCGCATGCCGGCGGCGATCTGTACCAGGACAAGCCGCCGCTGCACTTCTGGTTGATCGCCATCGCGCAGGAGCTGACCGGTTCGCTGCGCCTCGCCTTCCTGTTGCCCTCGATGCTCGCGTCGTTCGGCACATTGTGGCTCGTGCAGGATCTCGCGCGGCGCTTGCACGGGGCCGAAGCGGGGCGGCTGGCCGCGGTGACGCTGGCGAGCAGCGTGTTGTTCGTGGTGACCACGCGCGGCGCGCAAATCGACGCGACGCTGATTTTCTTTTGCACCTTGGCGTTGTACGCGTTCATGCGACATTTTTTGATCCGGCCGCACTGGGGCTGGATCGTGCTCGGGTCGGCCGCGGCCGGGTTGGGCGTGATCGACAAGGCGGTCGGTTTTCTGACTTTGCTGCTGTGGCCGATCGCGTGGTGGCTGTCGCGGCGCGGTGCCACCGATCTGCGTCGCGAGGCGCTCGCGACGCGTGCGGTGTGGTGCGTCCCGCTGGTATTTCTCGCCGTGATCGCCGCCTGGCTCGTGCCGATGCTGATCACCGTGGCCAGCAGCGGTTCACCGTCGTTGCTCGCGTATCGCGACGAGCTGCTGTTCCAGCAAACCGTGCAGCGTTACGCGGCCGCGTGGCATCACGTGAAACCCTGGTATTACTACTTCGTCGAAGTGATTCCGTTTCTTTGGTTGCCGCTGATCGCCGGCTTGCCGTGGCTGTGGTCGTACTGGCGTCGCGATTGGCAGCGTGGCATCGCCGCATCCTGGTTGCCGCTCAGTTGGGCGATCCTCGTCGTCGTGTTCTTTTCGTTGAGTCCGGGCAAGCGCGGCGTGTACGTGTTGCCGGCACTGCCGGCGTTCGTGTGGGCGGCCGCGCCGCATCTGGTGCAGTTCTATTCGACCCGCGCGGCACGGCTGGTGTCGCAAACACTGGCGGCCGTACTGGCGTTGCTCGGCGTCGGCTTTGCGATGGCGGTGGCGTTCGAGACAGCGGTGCTGCAGCGCGTGCTTGCCGAAGTGACGCTGCAATCGTGGTGGCCGATCTGGGCGTTCGCGATCGCGGCGCCCTCGGCGTGGTGGGCGACGGCCCGTTGGCGACCGATCGCGGCGTGGCCGACGGTGCTCGCGTGTCTGGCGGTATGTTGGGGTATCGGCATCGCGCCGCAAATCAATGGCGAGCGTTCATCGTCGGAGTTCACGCGTCAAATGCTTGCCAAAGTCGATCGCGAGCGCGAACTGGGCTTGCTCTCGTACAAAGAACAGTTTTTGCTGTATCTGGATCGACCGGTCACGAACTTCGGTCACGCGCGCTGGCGTGAAGGACTGGCCGAATCGTACGACGCTTCGCGGTGGTTGGCTGAAAGCGAGCGCCGCGTGTTGCTGGTGCCCGAGGGTTTGATCGAACCGTGTTTCAAAGCCGCCCCGCGCATCCTTGCGGGCGTGAGCAGCGACGAAGCGTGGTGGTTGGTTTCGGGCGCTCCCGCGGGCGACTGCGTCGCCCGCGGGGACCCTGCGAAAGTGATTCGCTATACGCCTTGAGTGGCGATCAGAACGGCAAGCCGTGTGCCGAACCGCCCATGCACATCAGCATCGGGATGGACAGCAGGAAGTTGGTGCGCGAGGCCAGGGTCGCGACCCGACGTGCAGCCGCTTTCTCTTCGGCGGTGGCTTCGACGATGCCGAGCACCTTCTTCTGGTTCGGCCAAATCAGGCCCCACACGTTGAACAGCATGATGGTGCCGAGCCATGCGCCGATGCCGATCACTTCGCTGCCTTCGGCGAGCGTGAAGGCGTCGACGAGGCGCGGGCCGAGCAGCCAGGCGCCGGTGAGCCAGGTGGCCAGCGCCGCCCAGCGAAACCACAGCAAGGCGCGCGGTGCGACGTACTTCAGGATGCCGGCGCCACCGGGGCCGCCTTGGTCGGCATTCGCGGCCGCCAGTGCCGGGATCTGCGCGACGTTGAAGTAGTAGAGCAGGCCGATCCAGAACACGCCGCTGACGATGTGCAGCCAGCGACCGAGGCTCAGTTGCGAAAAGTCGCCACCCGGTGTGATCGGCAACACCATCACGACGATGGCGAGTGCGACGCCGAGCGTCAGGGTTGTGCCGACACTGTCAAGGGGATTCTTCATTCTGTGTTCTCCACGCTGGAAAATGCGAAAGGAAATTGAAGGATAGGTGAGCAACCCCCATAATTCAACGCGCTGCGACCGCTTGCGGGTCGCCTGGACCTACGGAAGGGTCATGTCCGATACGCTGAATGAAACGGTGGTGAACGCGCCGCCCGCACGTCCGATGTCGCCTTGCATCAGCATCTGTGCGCTCGATCTCACGGGGTATTGTGCGGGTTGTCTGCGCAGCCGTGACGAGATCGCCGGCTGGATACGCATGACGCCCGAGCAGCAGTGGCAATTGCTGCGCGTGCTCGATGAGCGACGGGTGGCGCGCGATGCGCAACGCGCGTCACGCCTGTAACCTATCGATTGCCACGCTTGAACTGATTCGAGGATCACGCACCATGGACGTCAACGAACGCATCCGCACGCAACTGGCCGCGGCTCCCGCGGTGCTTTTCATGAAAGGCACGCCCGACTTTCCGCAATGCGGGTTTTCGGCGCAGGCCGTGGCCGCGCTGCGTGCCTGCGGCGCGCAATTTCATCACGTGAACATTTTCGAAGATCCGGAGTTGCGCGAAGCGCTGAAGCGCCTCTCGAACTGGCCGACCTACCCGCAGCTTTATCTGAAGGGCGAGTTGCTCGGTGGTTGCGACATCACCCTCGAAATGTTTCGCAGCGGCGAGTTGCAGAAAGCGCTGCAGGAAGCCGGCGCCGCCTGAGTTCGCCTCAGGGCGAATTTTCGTCCGCCACCGGCGAGGTGGGGTCGGTGCCTTCCGCGCCGTTCGGTTCCGCCAGCGCCACGTCGTCGTGCCAGCCGAGCTCGCGCGCGCGTTGTTCCGCGGCCTGAAAGCTCGGCAAACACAGATTGCCGACTTTGCAGAACAGCTCCGCGGTACGCTCGGCATCGTACGCCGCCGCATGCGCCGCGGCCGAATCCCAGCTGTCGCCGCTCACCATGGCCGCTTTGGCGAGCACGGTTTGGCCGAAGGCGGCCCCCGCGAGCGTCACGGTATCGAAGCTCGAGAACGGGTGAAACGGATTGCGTTTGATCTGCGCGCGCGCGACGGCGGCGTTCAAAAAACCGAGATCGAACGATGCGTTGTGACCGACCAGAATCGCGCGTTTGCAGCCGTGGCGTTTCACGGCATCGCGCACTTCTTTGAAAATGCGCGTGAGCGCATCGCGCTCGTCGATCGCCGGACGCAGCGGGTGAAACGGGTCGATCCCCGTGACCGCGAGCGACGCCGGCTCGATGTTCGAGCCCTCGAAAGGTTTGACGTGGTAGGCGTGGGTCGCGCCGCGACTCAAGCTGCCGTCCTCGCCGATTTCGATCAGCACGGCCGCGATCTCGAGCAGCGCATCGCGACTGCAGTCGAGGCCGCCGGTCTCGACGTCGATCACGATGGGCAAAAAACCGCGGAAGCGCCGCATCATCGCGGGGCTCGCGCTCATGACACGAGCGACCAATTCAAAGATTCACCGGCGAACATCGGCACGATCCGGTCGGTGCCGAAGTCGTAACTGGCCGGCGGCGTCCACGGACGTCTTTGCAGCGTGATCGTATCTTCGTTGCGCGGCAGGCCATAGAAATCGGCGCCGAAGTCGGCCGCGAAGGCGGGCAGTCGGGCGAGCGCGCCCGCGCGCTCGAAAGCGAGGGCATAGAGTTCGATTCCGGCATGCGCCGAATACATGCCCGCGCAGCCGCAGGCGTTTTCCTTGGTGTGCCTCGCGTGCGGCGCGCTGTCGGTGCCGAGGAAAAACCGCGGGTCGCCGCTGGTGGCCGCCTCGAGCAGCGCATGGCGATCGTCCTCGGTCTTGAGGATCGGCAAGCAGTAGTAGTGCGGGCGGATGCCGCCGCGAAAAATTTCGTTGCGGTTGTAGAGCAGATGCTGGGGCGTGATGGTTGCGCCGACGCCCGCGCGCGCGCCGCGGACGAACTCGACGGCGGCGCGCGTGGTGATGTGTTCGAACACCACGCGCAATGTCGGGTGTCGTGCGACCAGCGGCGCGAGCACGTCGTCGATGAAGCGCTGTTCGCGGTCGAAGACGTCGACGGCCTCGTGGGTCACTTCGCCGTGCACCTGCAGCACGAGCCCGACTTCGGCCATGCGCTCGAGCACGGCATCGATGCGCGCGACGTCGGTCACGCCCGCATCGGAGTGGGTGGTGGCGCCGGCGGGATAGAGCTTGCAGCCAACCACGAAGCCGGCTTCGCGCGCCCGGTCGATTTCCGCGGTCGGCATGTTGTCGGTGAGGTAGAGCGTCATCAGCGGCTCGAACCGCAGACCCTGCGGTACGGCGGCGCGGATGCGGTCGCGGTATTCGCGCGCGAGCGTCGTCGTCGTGACCGGCGGTTTGAGGTTGGGCATGATCACCGCGCGCGCGAAACGCTGCGCGGTGTGCGGCAAAACGGCTTGCATTGCAGCCCCGTCGCGCAGGTGCAGATGCCAGTCGTCGGGGCGGCGGAGGGTGAGAAGATCGCTCATGACGGACGGTTCAGATGCTAGCACAGGCCGGAAGTGCGGCATCGGCGGGCGCGCCGAGTTAACATAGCGTTTTTCACAAATCGCAAGACGGAAGCGCGCATGTCCGACAGGCCCGTATCTCAGGATCTGGACCCCGGCGAGACCCGGGAGTGGCTGGAATCCATCGACTCCGTGCTGAAAACCCACGGACCCGAGCGAGCCCACTTTCTGCTCGAGCAACTGATCGACCACACGCGGCGGTCGGGCGCCTATCTGCCCTTCAAGCCGAACACGGCCTACCTCAACACCATCTCCACCGGGCAGCAGCCCGACTATCCGGGCAAGCGCGAACTCGAGCGACGCGTCGAGGCCTACATACGCTGGAATGCCACGGCGATGGTGGTGCAGGCGAACCGCATCTCGTCCGAGTACGGCGGTCACATCGCCTCGTACGCGTCGGCTGCGACCTTGTACGAAGTCGGCTTCAATCACTTTTGGCGTGCGCCGTCCGCCTCGCATCCGGGCGACATGATATTCATCCAGGGCCATGCGGCGCCGGGCATCTATGCGCGTGCCTACCTCGAAGGGCGCCTCACCGAAGATCAGTTGCGACACTTTCGCCAAGAGGTCGCAGGCGACGGTCTCTCTTCCTATCCGCATCCGTGGTTGATGCCGGACTTTTGGCAATTCCCGACCGTGTCGATGGGTCTCGGGCCGATGCAGGCCATTTTCCAGGCGCGCTTCCAGCGCTATCTCGAACATCGCGGTTTGGTGGCGCCCTCGGATCGCAAGATTTGGGCTTTCCTCGGCGACGGCGAAATGGACGAGCCGGAGTCGATGGGCGCGCTCACCATGCCGGTGCGCGAAAAACTCGACAATCTCGTGTTCGTCATCAATTGCAATTTGCAGCGTCTCGACGGCCCGGTGCGCGGCAACGGCAAGATCGTGCAGGAACTCGAGGCGGCATTCCTCGGTGCCGGCTGGAACGTCATCAAAGTATTGTGGGGTTCGCGCTGGGATCCGTTGCTCGCCAAGGACAACCAGGGCTTGCTGCGGCAGGTGATGGAAGAGTGCGTCGACGGCGAATACCAGAACTTCAAAGCCAAGGGTGGCGCGTACACGCGCGACAACTTCTTCGGCAAGTATCCGGAAACGCGCGCGATGGTCGCCAACATGTCCGACGAGGAGATCTGGCGCCTCAATCGCGGTGGTCACGACCCGCGCAAGGTATATGCCGCCTACGCGGCGGCGATGGCGCACCGTGGCCAACCGACCGTCATCCTCGCCAAGACCGTCAAAGGTTTCGGCATGGGCAAGGCGGGCGAGGGGCAGATGGTCACTCACCAGCAGAAGAAGCTGTCGGACGAGGACCTGCGCGCCTTCCGCGATCGCTTCAACATTCCGGTGAGCGACGAAGAAATTTCGCGACTGCCGTTCACCAAGCCCGCCGAGGACAGCGAGGAGATGCAATATCTGCGCTCACGCCGGATTTCGCTTGGCGGTTATCTGCCGGCGCGACGCGTGGTCGCGCCGCCCTTGCAGATTCCGCCGCTCGAGACGTTCAAGCCTTTGCTCGAGAGCAGCGAGGGCCGCGAGATTTCGACCACCATGGCCTTCGTGCGCATGCTCACGACCTTGTTGAAAGACAAGAACGTCGGCAAGCACGTGGTGCCCATCGTGCCCGACGAGGCGCGCACCTTCGGCATGGAAGGTCTGTTCCGTCAGGTCGGCATTTATTCTTCGGTCGGACAGTTGTACACGCCGCAGGACGCGGATCAGCTGATGTCCTACCGCGAAGACAAAAAAGGCCAAATCCTCGAAGAGGGCATCAACGAAGCCGGTGCCCTGTGTTCCTGGATCGCGGCCGGCACGGCGTATGCCAACCACGGCGTCAACATGATGCCGTTCTACATCTTCTATTCGATGTTCGGTTTTCAGCGCGTCGGCGATTTCATCTGGGCCGCCGGCGATTTGCAGACGCGGGGCTTTCTGCTCGGCGCCACGGCGGGTCGCACGACGCTCGCGGGCGAAGGTTTGCAACATCAGGACGGCAGCAGTCAGCTGCTCTCCTCGCTGGTGCCGAATTGCCGCAGTTACGATCCGACCTACGCGTACGAATTGGCGGTGATCGTCCACGACGGCATGCAGCGCATGTTCGCCGAGGGCGAGAGCATCTTCTATTACGTCACGGTGATGAACGAGAACTACGCCATGCCGGCGATGCCGGACGGCGCAGCCGAAGGCATCCTGAAAGGGCTGTACTCGCTCACTCGCGTCAGTCCCAAGCAGAAGCCCGCCAAAGGTCGCAAGGCGACTTTGTTCGGCTCGGGTACGATTCTGCGCGAGGTGCTCGCGGCAGCCGAAACGCTGGCAGCCGAGCACGGCATCGAGTGCGAAGTGTTCTCGGCGCCGAGCTACAGCGAGTTGCGTCGCGATGCGCTGGAAGTCGAGCGCTGGAACTTGCTGCATCCGGCCGAAATGCCGCGCAAGCCCTACGTCGCGCAGGCGCTCGAGGGTACGACGGGCCCGTTCATCGCGGCCTCGGACTACGTGCGCAACGTGCCCGAACAGATAAGGCAGTGGGTGCCGGGGCGCTACGTCGTGCTCGGCACCGACGGCTACGGTCGTTCGGATGCGCGTGCGGCGCTGCGTCATCATTTCGAAGTGGATCGTCGTTTCGTGGTGCTCGCGACGCTGCGCGCGCTGGCCGACGAAGGCGTGGTGCCGGCCGAGGAGGTCGCGCGTGCGATCACGCAGCTCGGCATCGACGTCGCCAAACCCAACCCGCTGCATTCCTGACGGAATCGAGTCATGGCAGTCATCGAAGTACGTGTTCCCGATCTCGGCAACTTCAAAGATGTCGGTGTCATCGAATTGCTGGTGAAGCCCGGCGATGCGATCGATGTCGACACGCCGATCGCCACGCTGGAAACCGAAAAGGCGACGATGGACGTGCCGTCCTCCGCCGCGGGCGTGATCGAGTCGTTGCACATCGCCGTCGGCGGCAAGGTCAACAGCGGTGATCTCGTGGCGACCTTGCAAGTCGCCGCCGGCGCTGCGGCGGCACCCGCCAAACCGGCGGCGCCTGCCGCGGCACCACCTGCCGCACCCGTCGCGGCGCCACCGCCTGCGGTGGCTGCGCCTGCGCCGGTCGCGCCGCCTGCCGCGCTCGCGCAGGCGATCCCGGGTGCGCGTCGCGATCTCGCGCCGATTTCGGAAGCGGGCTTTTCACGGGCGCATGCGGGTCCGTCCGTGCGTCGCCTGGCGCGCGAATTGGGCGTCGATCTTGCGCAAGTGGTCGGCAGTGGTCCGAAAGCGCGCATCACGCACGAGGACGTCAAAGCCTGGGTGAAGCGCGTCCTGCAGGGCGGTCTCGCGGTTGCGGCTGCGCCGGCGTTGCCCAAGGTGCCGACGGTCGATTTCGCCGCATTCGGCGCGGTCGACGTGCAGCCCTTGTCGCGCGTGCGCAAGATTTCCGGTCCGCGTTTGCATGCGGCGTGGGTCAACATTCCGCACGTCACGCAGTTCGACGAAGCGGACATCACCGACCTCGAGGCCTTGCGCAATTCTTTGAAAGCCAAGGCGGCCGAGCAGAACGTCAAGCTCACGCCGCTCGCGTTCATCGTGGCCGCGTGCGTGCGTGCGATCGCGAAGTTCCCGAACTTCAATGCCTCGCTCGACGAGTCCGGTCAGAACCTCGTTTACAAAAAATATTTCCATCTCGGCTTCGCGGCCGATACGCCGAACGGTTTGCTGGTCCCCGTGATTCGCGACGCCGAGCGTAAAGACGTGTTCGCGATCGCGCGCGATCTTGCGGCGCTCTCGGAGCGGGCGCGCGGCGGCAAACTCGCCGGTGCCGACATGCAGGGCGGGTGTTTCACGGTCTCGAGTCTCGGCGGCATCGGCGGCACGGCATTCACGCCCATCATCAACGCGCCGGAAGTGGCGATCCTCGGCGTGTCGCGGTCGGTGATGAAGCCGGTGTGGCGCGATGGCGCGTTCGTGCCGCGACTGATCCTGCCGTTGTCGCTGTCTTACGATCATCGCGTGATCGACGGCGCCGAGGGCGTGCGCTTCACGACCTGGCTCGCCGAATGTCTGGCCAAGCCCGCCGAGCTCGTCGGCGCGGCGCAGGCTTGAGGGGCATTCGCATGGCCGTGCTCGAAGTTCGCGTCCCCGATCTCGGCAATTTTGCCGAGGTGCCCGTGATCGACGTGCTGGTGCAAGCCGGCGAGGTCGTCGAGGCGGAGTCACCGCTCGTCACGCTCGAGACCGACAAAGCGTCGATGGACGTGCCGTCGCCCTACGCCGGCAAGGTCGTCGAAGTGTCGGTGCAGAAGGGCGTCAAAGTTTCCAAAGGTACGCTGATCGCCAAGATCGAAGCGAACGTTGCCTCGACTGCCGCGACGCCGGTGGCGCCTGTGGCGACATCCGCGGC
>Ga0214921_10009482_pt1 | contig 12313 bp, 11 predicted proteins | sample LL1505_MetaG_FD_177992 | JGI IMG/M metagenome (GOLD analysis project Ga0214921, IMG submission 177992) | Freshwater microbial communities from Lake Lanier, Atlanta, Georgia, United States - LL-1505 | ecosystem: Environmental > Aquatic > Freshwater > Lake | place: USA: Georgia | collected... | reverse complement strand
AAAGATGTTGTGGAAGCTATCAATCGAGATGTAGAAGAAGCAAGAATCTTAGACATAAAAAGTACACCTTCTCTATTTATAAACAATAGAGCAATTGATCCGGGTACACCAGATCCTGTATTTTTAAGGGCACTCTTATCAAACCTAACAAAGAAGTTATAAAATGAATGAAGCTGAAGAACAAAATGATTTAATTCTCCAACGTATTGAAAAAATTGAAGAATTGAAAAAGAAGGGAATTAATCCATATCCCAACAGATACTTTCCTAACTCTTCTTCAAAACATCTTATTGATTCATTTGATAGTCTTACCAGTGGAACTGATTCTGAGAAGACTTTGTATAAATTAGGTGGAAGGCTTCAGTCTAAGAGAGTGATGGGGAAAGCAAGTTTTGCTCACCTAAAAGACAAAGATGGACTTATACAATTATATGTAGCAAAAGATTCATTGGGTGATGACTCCTATGCAATCTTTAAGACATTAGATTTGGGAGACCAAATAGGTGTGGAAGGATACTTATTTAAAACCCAAAAAGGGGAGATTTCCCTACATCTAACTTCACTTGTACTGCTTGCAAAATGTGTAAGACCATTGCCGGCAGTCAAAGAAAAAGATGGGGTCATCTTTGATGCTTTTAGTGATAAAGAGCTACGTTATAGAATGAGATATGTTGACTTGGTAGTAAATGATTATGTAAAAGATACATTTATCAAGAGAAGCCAGATCATAGCTGAAATTAGAAAATTTTTTATTAACGAAGGATTTTTGGAAGTTGAAACACCAATGATGCAACCCATAGCAGGAGGTGCTGCAGCCAAGCCATTTATCACGCATCACAATGCCCTAGATATGAAATTGTATTTGAGAATTGCACCTGAGCTTTACTTAAAAAGGTTAATTGTTGGTGGGATGGATCGAGTTTTTGAGTTAAATAGAAATTTTAGGAATGAGGGAATTTCTATAAAACACAATCCTGAGTTTACAATGATGGAAGCCTATATGGCATACGGTGATATGGAAACAATGCTCCATCTCACCGAAAAACTTTTCGTACAAATTGCTGAAGCTATTGGCATAGGTTTGAAATTTCCATACGGAGAGTACGATATTGATATCACACCTCCTTGGAAAAGAAGCAGATATTCTGATATTATTTTGGAATATTCAGGTATAGATTTTGAAAAAATAACTTCTTTGGACCATGCTAAAAAAGAAGCTCAAAAAATAGGCGTCGATGCTATGGAATGTGTTTCTATTTGGAAGGTGGCAGAAGAAGTTTTTTCTGAGAAAGTAGAACCCAATTTAATCCAGCCTATCTTTATCACAGACCAACCCAAAGAGCTCTCACCATTGGCAAAGTCTCGAGAAGACAATCCCAGATTTGTAGAGCGCTTTGAACCATATATAGTAGGAAGAGAAATGGGAAATGCATTCTCTGAGCTAAATGATCCATTTGATCAAAAAGCACGATTTGAAGAACAAGTCCAAGAGCGCGAAGCGGGTGACGAAGAAGCATTTATGATGGATTTAGACTATGTTAGAGCATTGGAATATGGAATGCCCCCCACAGGAGGCTTAGGAATCGGTGTGGATCGTTTGGTTATGCTTTTTACAAACAGTCCCTCTATTCGAGATACCATATTTTTTCCTCTCATGAGACCTGAATAAAACTTATTTCCCAATAAAAAAAACATAGTTGCTTTTTTTATAATAGTTTGAATAAATAAAGTTTTTAGAAATGGCCAAGCACAAACCACTAATTCTTTGCGTAGATGATGAATCTATCATACTAGACAGTCTTAGTTTTCTATTTCGAAACTCATTTGAAGATAAATATTCTACCGAATTTGCAGAAAGTGCAGATGAAGCATTAGAACTCATAGAAGAATTGTTGGCTGAAGAGAAAGAAGTTGCGGTCATTGTTTCAGATTACCTAATGCCGGGAATGAAAGGGGATGAGTTTTTAATCAACGCACATAAACTTCTTCCAAACGTAAAAAAAATTCTACTTACAGGACAGGCAGATTTCAAAGCAGTGACCAATGCTATCAACAGTGCTGATCTTTATCGATATATTTCTAAGCCCTGGCAAAATGAGGATTTAATTTTAACAATCCAGGAAGCATTGAAAAGTTATAACCAAGATGTTCTTGTCGAACTACAAAATAAGCAACTTGAAGAAAAAAATAAACTCCTAGAAGAACAAAATACCAATCTAGAGTTTAAAGTGAATGAAAGAACAAAAGAATTAAATTTAACTTTAGATACCATTCGAAGAGATATGCAATTGGCAAAGAAAATCCAAGAAAGTACTCTCACATATAATTTAAATCCAGACGATGGAATCAAAATTTGTACTACATATATACCTATGACTGAAGTAGGAGGGGATTTTTACAATATAGGTAAACCTTATGAGGGAGTTTATAGAATATTTTTAGCGGATGCAACCGGCCATGGTGTCCAAGCAGCACTAATAACTATGGCTATTAAGGGAATCTATGATACCATCAAAGACAACGAAAAAGATCTTTCTGAACTTGCTAAAATATTTAATCAAAAATTTATTGAAAAGTATGGTTCTTTAAATACATTTTTTACGGGAATTATTTTGGATGTTCATTACATTGAAAAAATACTTAGATATGTTTCCTTTGGCCATCCGCCTTGTATGTTGGTTAGGGGACAAGAGGTCGACTACATTGAGAAAACTGGTAGGATGATAGGAATTAACAAAACATCTGAATATAGAGTAGAAGAAAAAAAAATGCAAAGTGGTGATAATATTTATATCTACACAGATGGAATATTTGAGCAGTTCAATGCAGTAAAAGAGGAGTTTAGCGAAGAAACACTTTATCGATATATTAAAGAGTACAATTCTCTAGGGTCAGAAGAGTGCATCAAGCAGATCCTTCAAAAAGTATACGATTTTTTAGGAGATGAGGAAAAACAAGATGATATAAGTATCATTGGAATCACTGTTTGAGTCTCTTTATAAAGTATAGCTTATTCAACTTTTAAAAAATATGAAAAAACAAGACAAGATAATAAAAATAGATTATTTCTTAAGAACCAATAAAACTTCATTTATTTGGAACCAAATTGAAGCTGAATCGGATTTTTATTATCAACTTATACTTCAAACTGATATTGGTAATCTTACAATGCATTTAAATGTCGAGGATACCCCGTACACTCTAATTACATGTACTTCTAACCTTGAATGGGATGATTCTTTAATCCCATTGTACTACAAAAAAGCAAATGAATGGATGCTTATATCGGATATTCTTCGTGTAATCATAGATGTAGAGGCAAAAAGAATTGTATTTTCTTATACTTATACAGCCCAAGAAGATTTTTTTGATCCTGCAAGCCTTATAGCAATGGCAGACTCGTTAGTTCAAAAAGTATTGGAAACATGTTTACCCGCTATTCATGAATTAAAAAAAATGAAGACTGAAGATATTATAAAATAATAAATTATTTAATTTTTATTTTATTGTTTTTTATATTTATATAAATTTTTAATATTTTCAGCTGAATAGGGATGTGGTTCTACTGAAATAAAATTACCTTCCGATCCCTCCCATTCCACCTCAAAACCGGAATCACCTATCATTTGGACTGTCTGTTGTATATCTGATCCTTTCACATTCAGGTAACCTGAGGCAAAAAGAGAATTAGCGACGAATAGAGAAAGTGATTGTAGGCTTCTCAAATGGCCTTCTCTACCTGCTGCTACCCTAATTTCTGAATCGGGATTAACTAGTCTAAACATAGACAATATACGAATGCAAAACTCAGGAGTTAAATTGCCAGGATTTTTAATTGCATGGCCTGATACTTGTATAAAAAAATTAATTGGGATCGATATAACCTTTAGCTCTTTTAATTTGAAAGCAATTTCAACTAAGTCCTTATTAGATTCTCCCATGCCCACGATGGCTCCACTGCAAAGTCCCACCCCTGCGTTGTTCATTGCTGAAAGGGTTTGGATCCTATCATTATAAGTATGTGTAGTACAAATTTCACCATAGTGTGATTCGGATGTGTTGAGATTATGATTGTATCTATCTAATCCAGCTTCTTTCAAAAGAACTGCCTTTTCTGAATCTAACAAACCTGCGGACAAACAGACTTTTAAACCCAACTCCTCACTGATTCGTTTGATTGTGCTAGAGAGGGAATGAACAGATTTTTCTGATGGACCTGTTCCTGCAGTGACCATGCAAAATCTATAAGCCCCTGATTCTTTTGCTTTTAAGGCATCTTGAAAAATTTCTTCTGGAGACTTTAAGGAGTATTCTTGTATGCCTGAATTTCCATTTTTCCTTTGGGCACAATACCCGCAGTCCTCGGGACAATGCCCATTCTTAATATTATCTAAAATATGAATTCTTACTTTTTTACCAAAGTATTTTTCTCGAGGTATACTTGCCTTATGAACAACCTGCAGTAGGGACAGAGAGGAATCTAAAATGGAAAGTGCTTCAGAGGGAGATACTAAACTGGGTTCAGAAGATTGATTTTTTAATGAAAATTCTATTTTTGATTCAGGCATGTTTTTATCTTTTTAGTTGGGAAATTTGCTTCAATCCATTTTTTTCTTGAAACTTTAGATGTAAATTGTTCGGTGTTTTTGGGTTTCCATTTGTTTTTCAATTAAAATATATGTTACTTTATTTTTTAGTAAACCATCCGATAGTTGGATTGAGGATAAAATATGGTAAACACAGAAGCAAGTGAAGAATTTCTTTCCGCCGTCACTTCCGGAGATCTAGATCGAGTCAAATGGTCTCTTGCAAATGGTGCACCTGTTGACTCTACAGATCCCAATGGTCTTACCGCTCTGATAAAAAGTATTAAACTAAAGGATATATCCATATTTAAAGAATTGATAAAGCGGGGAGCAAAACCAGAAAAATCGGCTGTCAATGGAACTACACCCTTGATGGTTGCAGCTGCTCTCAATAACATAGATGCAGCCGAAATTTTAATTAAACTTAGAGTGAATGTAAATGCAAAAGATAACAATTTAAAATCTGCTATTTGTTATGCTGCGGAAAAAGGCAATCTTGAAATAGCAATGCTCTTAATTGAACATAAAGCAGATATTAATGATAAGGACAAAGAAGATGACACTCTTCTTCACAAAGCCACTAGAACAGGTTCATCCGATCTTACGGAATTCTTAATAAAAAATGGTACTAGAACCACAGTGCTTAATAAAAAGTTAGAAACTCCTGTGACTATAGCTGCATCCTTAGGAAACTGGGATGTGTTGATGGTTCTAATTGAGAATGGATGTGACCCCAATACAAAGGATTCAAATGGTAACACTCCATTGATTTATTCTACTCTCAAGGAAAACTATACAATAGTTAAATTTTTATTAGAGAAAGGTGCAGATCCTAATGAAAAAAATAATGAGGAAAAGACTCCAATAATTTATGCATGTAGTACTTCTGAAGTTGAAATTGTAAAATTACTACTTGATAAAGGAGCGACGTATTACAAAGAAAAAGTCCATCCAATTCTCTTTGCATGCTCAATAGGCTCAAAAGAAATTGTAGAACTATTTTTAAAACGTGGTACGGATCCAAATACTAAAGACTCAGAAATGAATACTCCTTTAATTGAAGCAGTAAAATCAGGATTCTATGATTTAATTGATATTTTGTTGGAAAGTGGTGCAAGTATAAATCATCAAGATATATATGGGAATTCTGTTTTAACCAAAGCGGTTGTTAAAGGAAATGAAGATGCAGTGATTAAGCTTCTTGCCAATGGTGCTGATCCAGCACTTTTGGATGCAAATGGTCACAATGCCATGACTTGGGCATCTGCTTCTGGATTTACCCACTTGGAAGAAATAATTCGCACCAGAGTAGAAAATGAAGAATTGTTCAAAAAGAAATACATTGATAAAATAAATGATGAAATAGAAAATGTAGAAACCAAAGAGACTAATTCAACTCCTATGGAGGGTGAGACTGAACAATAAAATGCAATTTATTCACCATAGGAATGGATTGAAATAAGAAGATATACTCAAATCATATTTCATTTTTTTATTTATAAATCTTTCACCTCATATTAAATAAGGTATAACATCTTGTTCTATCTTGGATCTATAAATTATTGGATTAATTTTTTTTACCTTTTGGTAAATAAATAACTTTCTTTTTTAAGAGGAAATTAATTTTTTGAAGTAATGGCTAAATTGCAATAATTATCTTTTTCCTAGTATTGGCGAAAAAAAAATCATTTTTTGAGAATAAAATTACAAAAACTGACTTTTTGCCGGAATGCCTGTAATGAATTACTAAATTTATTTTAAGATATTGGATGTACAAAATTTGTTTTTAAAACATTTTCAAAAAAATAGTATTTATTATATTTTTATTGTTTTTCTATTATTAAGGTTAGTTGGTATCACTAATGATCTCAATGATTACCACCATTTTAGGCAAACATACACAGCTTCTTTTGCTAAATATTTTTATGAAAATGGGTTTGATCTTTTTAATCCTAACCTATCTATCATAAACTATAAGAATGTTTCTGAATTCCAAATTTTTCCTTTTTTGGTAGCACTGTTATATAAAATATTTGGATTTCATGATTATTTAGGAAGAATTTTATCTCTTATATTTTCTATTGGAACATTTTTTATGTTCTATTGGTTAGTTGAGATGTACTTCAATAAGTTAGTAGCTAATATAGCTTTAATCTTTTTAACAATTTTACCACTTTCTATTTTTTATTCCAGAGTTTTCATGTTAGAACCTATGATGCTATTTTTATCTGTTTCAATGTTGTACACTTTTTCAAGATATTTAGAAGATGGAAATATTATTTTTTTTGTAATCTCAATTGTATGTACGTCTCTTGCATTGCTAATTAAAATTCCTACTATATATATGTTATTGCCAATATTATTTTTAATGATAAATAAAAATGGTTATAGGTTTTTATTCCAAATTTCAAACTATATTTATGGATTTTTTTCAATTCTTCCTGCAGTTTATTGGTACTTTATTCATAATAGGCTTTTTCCAAAAAATTCTATTGTAGATGAGAGAATTATTAATTTGTACTACGGTTCAGATGCATGGGAATACTATTTTCAATTGATGAAAGTTCCTGGAACTTGGAAGAATATTTACTTGAAGAGTATTGCGGAATACCATCTTGCAATTGTAGTATTTATTTTTTTCATACTAGGATTGTATCTATATTTTAAGGGTTTATTTACTAAAAATAATAAAATTTATTTATACTCTTCAAAAATATGGTTATTCTTTTATTGGTTTATTGGATTTAATTTTTTTATTCTAGCATTTATCGCACCTAATTTAGCGCATGAATACTATCAACTCCCAATAGTATTGCCATGTATTGTAATAGCATCATATTTTGTAGCGGTCATTTTGAATTATAATAATAAAATATATTCTTATATTATATATATTCTTATATTATCAATTTTACCTTTTTCTGCGTTTAAATTAAAAGCAAGATTAACACAAGATACTTTTTATAATCAATTTTCTGAATATGTAAAAAAATATACAAATAAAGAATCTTTAATTATTGTAGTGGATAATACTCCCCGCACTGAAGTTTTTTATTTTTCTGATAGAAATGGATTTCAACTGATCATCCCTGCAGGTTTTACTTTTTTAACAGTTAGTATCTCAGATGAACAATTAGAGGAACTGATAAAAGAAATTGAAGAGCATCGTAAGCAAGGAGCAACTTTTTTAGTTACACCTTATATTGAATTTCCATCTTATATGAGTTATCTAAAAGAGTATTTAGATAAAAATTATGAGTGTAAGTTGGGATGTGATGTAACCAAAGAAAGATCCCTACTTAAAGATAATACAATTCCAGGATTCATTTACGATATTTCATCTGTTAAAAAAAAGTAGAAATTAGCTTCATTTTGTTATTTAACCTGTTTTAAAAAAAAGTTGAACTCTTGCTTTATTGAATCATTTTAGATAAATGAGTCCCGAAGAATCCCTTGCCCTTATAAAAAGGGGAACAGTAGAAATAATACCCGAAACCGAATTACTAGAAAAGTTTAAAACTGGAAAAAAACTCAAAATCAAAGCAGGATTTGATCCCACTGCACCCGATTTGCACATAGGACATGCAGTTTTATTGAGAAAAATGCGTCATTTCCAAGATTTAGGGCATGAAGTTAATTTTCTCCTAGGTGATTTTACCGCAATGATAGGTGATCCCACTGGAAAGTCTGAAACTAGAAAGCGCCTTACTAAAGAAGAAGTCCTTGAAAATTCAAAAACATACCAATCTCAAGTTTTTAAAATCTTAGATCAAAGTAAAACAAAGATAGTATTTAACTCAGAATGGTGTTCTCCAATGAGGTTTGAAGATGTATTGGTTTTAAGTTCAAAATACAATGTAGCTAGGTTACTGGAGAGAGATGACTTCAGCAAGCGGTTTAAGGCAGGCAACCCAATATCTTTGATTGAGTTTTTATATCCTTTGGTACAGGGGTATGATTCGGTAGCAATGGAATGTGATATAGAGCTTGGAGGAAATGATCAAAAATTTAATTTATTAGTAGGACGTGAATTACAAAGAGATTATGGAAAAGTACCTCAGGTTGTTATAACGCTTCCTTTGTTAGTAGGTTTGGATGGAGTTAAAAAAATGTCCAAATCTCTTGGAAATTACATAGGATTTAATGATGAACCAATTGATATGTTTGGGAAAATAATGTCCATATCAGACACTCTTATGTGGGATTACTATACACTCTTAACGGATCTACCAACCTCGGAAATAATTAACAAAAAACATGCAATAGAAAAAAATGAACTTCATCCTAAAGAAGCTAAAACTCATCTTGCAAAACTAATTATGGACCAGTTCCACCCAGAAGAAAAAAACCGGGAAGCAATTGAAGAATGGAATCGAATTCATAATACAAAAAACCGATCAATACCGGATACAATAGAAACTATAATTTTAGATGATTCATATTTTCAAGATGGACCCCCCATGCTAATTGGAACCCTTGCAAAGTTAAGTTTTTTCTCTTCAGTGTCAGAGGGTAAAAGATTAGTTCAAAATGGCGGGTTGTATATAAATGAAGAAAAACTCTTAGATGAAAAATTTATAATAGAAAAGTCTAAAGAATATATTGTAAGACAGGGAAAAAAAGGAAAGTTTATAAAGATAAAAACTTAATTAGAATATCCTAGATCAAATTATGATTCTTTTTAATTGGTCTTTTAGAATATCTATATATTTATCATCTTTTGTAAGGTTCCACATCATAAGAGATCCTTCATAAGAATTTAAGATCATCATTGCAGTATCTTCTTCTTTGCCTTTTTGTAAGATCAAACGTTTGTTAGCCCAATTCTTTAAAAGTTTGATAAAAACTTTTTTCCAAGTATTAGAAAGTTTTTCAAACTCTTTACGTATCTCTCCGTTTGGTGTAGGAAAATGAATTGAAAATATTGCGATAGGGCAGCCCCTTCTAAATGCAAGTTTATTCTTCAATTGCCCTTTTATAGATTTAGTAAAAATATTTATAAATTTGTCTGGAGTATCGCAGCTTTTTGTCATTCGTCTCATCCATCTCAGTATATCTGTTTGGTAAGAGCGCAAAACTTTCTCTGCTAGAATTTCTTTGGATGGGTAAGATTCATAAAATGAAGCTTTTGCTGAGTTGGATTCCGAAAGAATTTGGTTGATTCCGGTGGCAGAATACCCCTGTTCATAAAAAAGCTCTTTGGCTTTTTCTAAAATTCGGTCCTTTGGTTTAGATTTCATGTATAAATAGTAATGTCTTCATCTTATTCATTTTACATTCCGTTTTTTTCTACAAAATGATTAGAGAAAAGTATAAAAAATTCTTTAGAATGGAAATTATTCAAAGATGTAAAAGAGTTTTATAGAAAAATAAATGATAAAATATAGACAGACTATTCTGTATATATTTTATTGAAAATAGATAGAATTTTTATCCTTTTTATAGTTGGTTTATAAGAAATATTCAATCTCTTTTTTTGTGGTTTAAGAAATGAGATAGATTAGAAATATTATTTGGAGATGAGGACAAAAAAGTATGACAGTTTCAGAAATAATAAAATCAAGAAGATCAGTTAGAAGTTATCTTAAAAAAGCTGTAGATAGAGATATAATAGAAAGAGTTTTAGAAACGGCGCTCCGGGCACCTTCTTGGAAAAATGCGCAAGCTTATAAAATAATTGTGGTAGAGGGGGAAACCCAAAAAAGATTATCAGATCGATTGGTATCACACGCAAGTGCAGGAAATAAAGATAATCCTGATTTTCCATACCAAGAAAACTATCCTGGATATTTGAAAAAAAGAATGATTGATCTTGGATCAAAACTCTATGGTCACCTGGGCATTGATAGAAAGGATATGGAACGAAGAAATGAGCTAATCCTTGATAATTTTAGATTTTTTGGAGCTCCCATGGGATTGATCTTTGTTATGGAGAAAGGAATGGGTTATTGGCCTGCATTGGATCTGGGAATTTTATTGGGGAATATTATGATAGCACTACGGGAAGAAGGATTGGATTCGGTAGCACAGGCAAGTTTAGCAGCATTTCCAGATATCATCAGAGAGGAACTCAAATTAGAATCCAAATGGAATATTGCAGTGGGAATTTCATTGGGATACGCAAATCCAGAGAATCCTCATAACACATTTGTCTCACCTAGGTGTGATATTTCAGAAATTGTAAGCTTCACTTAAGATGGTTCTGATATTTCTTCAGATGGCCCTGATTGTAGGATCTTAACTGCAAGCATTGCAAGAGTTCCTCCTACAATCGTTGACCATCCTGGAATTTCATCTAAAAAGAACCAAGAGCTTAAGATTGCAGTGCCGGGAACCATAAAAATAAATGAACTGGCTTTTTGGGAACCCAGCTTTGTGGATGAAATAAAATAAACTGTAGTACCAAATCTTGTAGAAATTGCGGATAAGTAAAATATCCCCCACCAAAAGATTTTATCATTTTGCATTACAATCATAAAGTTACTTACAATAGCAGTAGGTGCGGTTATTATTGTAGATAGTAAATAGACATAAAAGCTGAATACAATAGGATGAAGGAGATTTTTTGATTTAGAACTCACAATTGTTAAAACTGCCCAAAATAAGCTAGCTATGATGAAATATAAATTTCCACCTTTGAGTAACAATGGAATATCAATAGTCCATAAATTTAATAGAAACACTCCTCCCAAGAGCCCCATACCCAATCCTAAAACTTCATTTTTTGATATCTTATGAAGACCAATTAGTATTAAAATAAAATAGTTTAAGAGGGGATTTACAGTAGTAACAATAACTCCTCCCAATCCAGCTAAGCCGTCTCTGAGTCCAGCAAAAAAAAGGTAGTTATAAACACTCATAAGGAACGCACCGGAAAGGACTGAAAGGAATGCTTTTTTAGAAATGGATAAATGATTTTTATAAAAATATAGCAGGGGAAGTAAAGCAAGGGTAGTAGCTCCATTTCTCCAAAATATTAATACTTCAGGAGGGGTGTTATGGGTAGTAATTTTGGCAATAGGCCAACTGATTCCCCATGCTATCATTGCCAATATTAAAAGAAGTGTAAAATTCATTCTACCATGTTTATATTTTACAAAAAACTTGCAATTCCATAGAAATTGAAAATATATGAATTAGTATGGAAGAACCCAATCACCCCGAGAACGTCCCACCACGTAAAAATTTGTTTTCCATAAATAAGATCAATTATGCAAGGGGAGAAAGGCCCAATGTTGACTGTATACTCTGTGGTGTTACAAATAAAGATGAAAAAGTAGACAATCTTACCATCGCGAGTACTGATCACTCCATAGTTTCTGTGAATTTGTATCCATACAATCCTGGTCATTTGATTATCTTTCCAAAAAGGCATTTGCTTAGTATCACAGAAGTTACAGATGATGAAATACTAGATATTCACAGACTCACAGTGAAATCTATAAATATTTTATCAAAAGCATGGAGAGCTGCAGGTTTCAATGTAGGATACAATATAGGGAAAAATAGTGGTGGTTCTATACCTCATATACACCAGCATGTAGTACCAAGATTTCCAAATGAAGTAGGATTTTTGGATGTTTTTTGCGATACAAGGATAGTAATTTATGATCCTTTTAAAATGAAAGAAGAAATAGTAAGATTATGGAATGAGGCAACTAGATGATTTATTCAAAAAAAAATAAGAGCGGGCTAGACTGGTTTATTTTTGAAGAAGTAAAGGATAC
>Ga0214921_10009481_pt1 | contig 12314 bp, 12 predicted proteins | sample LL1505_MetaG_FD_177992 | JGI IMG/M metagenome (GOLD analysis project Ga0214921, IMG submission 177992) | Freshwater microbial communities from Lake Lanier, Atlanta, Georgia, United States - LL-1505 | ecosystem: Environmental > Aquatic > Freshwater > Lake | place: USA: Georgia | collected... | reverse complement strand
CCAACTGGAAAGCGCACAGAACTGACTGGCAAATTGATTTTTACACTTTTTGACACCTATGGATTCCCGTCCGAGCTAAGCATTGAGGAGGCCGAAAAAGAAGGCGTAAAGCTAAGCGACAATTGGGAGGCTGATTTTAATAAACTAATGCAAGAACAAAAAGACCGCAGCCGTACTGCTACCGCTGGGCAGTTTAAGGGTGGGTTAGCTGAGCATACCGAAATGACTACTCGCTACCACACCGCCACTCATTTGATGTACAAGGCACTTCGAAATGTGCTGGGTGATCATGTAATGCAACGCGGAAGTAATATTACGGGTGAGCGCATGCGTTTTGATTTTTCACACAATGAAAAGATGACTCCCGAGCAAATTAAGCAAGTTGAAGATATGGTTAATAGCGTTATCCAAAAAGACATGCCAGTAAGCTTTATCGAGATGGGCAAAGATGATGCGTTTGGAGTCGGCGCATTAGGCGCCTTCGGCGAAAAGTACCCAGATATTGTAAGCGTATATACTGTAGGTGACCCAAAAGGAGATTACTATAGCCGCGAGATCTGTGGCGGTCCACACGTAGAGAACACTGGAAAAATAGGAAAGTTTAAGATTGTTAAAGAAGAATCCAGTAGTGCTGGAGTTCGGCGAATTAAAGCAGTAATTGAATAGTTAGACCGAGAGAGTTCTAGAAAGTCTTTGTAGTATATTTTCGCCTAGACTTTGAGAGCCAATTATATCTAGACCTAAATTAGCTAGTCCCATCGGGGTGATGTCTTGTGGGCTATTTAATTTGCCTGTTGCGTCTTTGACGCGATTAACTTCTTTGGGGCTTACAAAATCTATACTTGGTTTGCGAGCGAAGGCCGAATTTTTATGCCAGTCTTCTTTTGTTAGGGCTTTTTTTATTTCCGGCAATGCACTGCCACCACCGCACAATAGTATTCTTGGAGGTAGATGATCTAGCTGGTCAAATTCACCAAGGGCCAATTCAACTCCAGAAAGCCAAACTTCAACGTCGCCAGCCAAAGCCTCCTTAACTGCCTTCTCGCGCTTTTCATCTAAATCGCCAGCAGAATATTTCAGTTTAATCTCTTCGGCTTCATCGAATCCTACGCCCAGGCTGGTTGCAATACGCTTGGTAAAACTTCGTCCACCAATAGCAAACATTTGAGTACCCTGAACACCGCCGTTATTTACTACGGCAATATCGCTAGTACCACCGCCGATATCAATAAATATAGCTGAAAACTCCGTACTATCGTCGGCACCAACGCTCTTGGCTACCGCAAAGGGCTCGGCTGCAATATTAATGCAGTTTAGATCTAGATCCGATGCAACAGTTTGTAATGCACCCAGGTGGACCATTGGAGCAAAAGCATTAAACACCTGAATAGTCACATCTTTGCCCTGGAAGCCAATTGGGTTGGTCACACGGTAGCCATCAATTTTAACATCTACTACGGCCGCATTAACTAGCTTTACATCCATATCGTCACTGCCTGTCTCCCAGCGCAGTTGCTTACGCACATTATGAAGTGCTTGTTTTTGTATTCTACTTATTATGTCTTGTAGTTCGGCCATATCAATTCTTACATCTGGCTTGCTTCTTCGGTAGCTAACACTAGTTGTTCCTCCCTTAACGAGCTCACCAGCAATTCCTAGGACTGCATCTTTGGCCACTACGCCTGCCTGCTCTTCGGCTTTACGTAGCGCGGCATCACAGTTATCTACAACTCCAGCAATATCGGTGACCGCTCCGTTTGCCATGTCGGTTAGCCTTTGGCGCTTACGCCCAGTACCTATTATTTCTACATATTGCTCAGTCTTGCCGGTGCCTTCATCGGTCTTGTTCTTGACCTCTCCAATAAGCGCCTTAACAAACTCTGTGCCAATATCAAGCGATACAATATATTTATGTTCTGAGTCTTTTTTGAATTTTGGTAGTTTAAGTTTCATCTAGTATATTGTAACGCTTATGTATTTTTGGTGCCATACTAATGACAATATAAAATTATTATGTTAAGCTATTGGCCGGTTCCTTTCAGAAAGGAGAAACTTGTCTGTAGCAACTGCAGTCAAGACGACGGTTGGAACAGTAAATAACTGTTCCCGATCGAGCTTCATAATCTTAACCAAGCCTGTTGTAAGAGTACTGTATCCTTACCGATCCAAATGGTTTGTGCGCAATCTTCCTAACATTATTAGTACGGCAAGATTGCCGTTTTCGCTACTTGTTGTAATTGGAATGGTTTATCCATCCTATGTTGAACAAGATGCCAAGAAACTTTACTTAAGTCTATTGGTGATGTTGGTAATTTTGATTAGCGATGGCGTTGACGGTGCGCTTGCACGAGGGCTAGAGGTAGAGAGTCGTTACGGAAAAGCAGTCGACCCAGTTGCAGATAAAGTTTTTTATATCGCAATGGCTGTATGTTTGATCGCCGGCGCTTGGCAGATAGTAAATCGTGAGATTGTTATCATTATGATAGCTTGTATGACTGTAGCAATTTACTATGAGCTTCGACTAGTGATGATTGCAATTGTTACGGATCGCGAATGTCGCATTCGGCACTCTGCTGAGCCAGTAGGTGCTAATATGTGGGGCAAGGCGAAATTTGCCCTTCAGGCAGCAGCAGGCTTTGCAGGTTTTGGCCTGCCTTGGTCAAATGCAGGATTCGCGTTGGCAATGTGCCTGGTTGTGCTTGCACTTCCTATGGCGCATATGAGCCTTCGCGGACATCAGCTTGATTTGGAAGCAATCCGAACTAAGCCAATTATCTGACACCCCTTCGGGGGTGTTTTTATTATTGTCACGAAATTATTCAATAACCAGTTTATAGACCGTGAGGGTTAATAACTTAAACTTCTTGAGGTATAATTGATAATATGTCTGAAAAAGAAAAAAAATCAGCCGACCCTGGTGTTCTATATCTGGACGCCGACACCGAAATAACTGAGGCAATCGAAAAACTTAAAAAATCATCTGAGGATGAAGTTAGAATTGTCGTGCCTTCTAGGTCTGGTCTATTGCAGAGCCAAGTAAATGTAAAGCTTCTTAAGAAAGCAGCTAAAGACTCTAAAAAAGATCTAGTGTTGGTAACTAACGACAGAATCACCAAAAACTTAGCCGGTGCAGCCGGGATTGCAGTGGCAAGTAGTGTCAAGGCAATGCCTCATGTTCCTGATGTTGAAAAATTGAAATCTGAACCAATCGAGAATATTCGTCTAGAGGCTGAAGAAGACACAGAAAAATCTGAATCTAAATCGGAAAAATCTACTAGCAAACCCAAAAAGGAAGGTTTCGAACCAAAGCATATTAGTTTGGATGGTGAATCCGAAGAAGAATCCATTGCCGATGAAGTTCCACAAAAGAAACGCAAGGATAAAAAGGTTCCGGACTATGGCAAGCTAAATAAGCGCATTTGGATTGCCGGTGGAGCAATTGCTGTAGTTGTAATATTGATTATTGGATCGATCTTTTTACCAACCGCTAAGGTTAATCTACTTACAAAAGCTAAAAAGACCAGCCTTAACTTTAATTTTATTCTGGACTCTGCAGCCACCCAGTCTGATATAGCCGCCCAGACACTGGCTGCTCAAAAATTAGAAGCAACTAAGGACGTAACTTTCCAGGTAACTGCTACAGGCAGAAAAGAGATTGGCAACAAGGCTACTGGTTCGGTATCAGTCAGAAACTGCGATGATGTAGCTAGCCATAGCTTGCCAGCTGGAACTGGCCTGAGTGGAGGTGGCAAGAGCTTTGTAACTGCCCAGACAGTGACTATTCCTGCTGGTAGTGCAGGTGGCGGTGTGGTGAACTGCTCATCTGCAGTGGATGTCCAAATTACTGCGACAGCTCCAGGTGACACCTACAATGTTGGCCCTACCACATTCAGTATCAATGGCTTTAGCAGTCTTTATAAGGCAAGTGGACAGACCAGCGGGGGAACCAGCAAAACAGTAACAGTTCTTTCGGCCGAAGACGTAGCAAGTGCTAGAAAACAGGCAGAACAAGAAGCCGAATCGGGCAAAGATGATCTCAATAAGAAGGCTGGTAATGATCAGCAGCTATTCTCGCAGACTATTCAATCTGATTTTGATGACTTTAATACATCCGTTAAACAAGATAATGAGGCCGATAAGGTAACAGTGACTGCCAAAGTTAAGTTCACGGGATTTGCAGCTAAAAAAGATGATGTAAATAAACTATTCGACGATCAGGTTAAAGAAGAAATAAAAGGAAACAAAGAAATTTACCAAAATGGCTCACAAGATGGTGCTTACACTATAGTAAAACAGTTTAGCGCCGAAAAGGTCCAACTTAATGCTAAAGCTTCGGCATTTTATGGCGACCCAATAGACAAGAAAGAAATCGCAAAGTCAGTTGCTGGTAAGCCAGTCAAAGAAGTATCTGGAATAGTTAAGCAAAAAGGCGACCAAATTACAGGGGCTGAAGTTGAAACTTGGCCCGGCATGATTCCGAATATGCCAATACTATCTGGTAGAATCACCATAGAAATTAAAGTAACCACCGACTAATGGAACTCCAAGAGCAAGATTATTTAGACACTATAATGGCTTTTGATTATGGCAACAGCCGCATTGGTGTGGCTGTAAAGCCAGCTGAGGAGTCTGGAGTTGAGCCACTCCTTACACTTAAGAATGATTCAGACTTATGGCAAACAATTGAAGATTTACTTAATCTTCACCAGCCAGATTTAATTATTGTTGGTAGGCCAAGAAACCTAGAAGGTGAGAGCACTAAGCAGACAGAATTGGCCGAACAGTTTGCCAGTGAATTATCAAAGCTTTACAATAATAAAATAGAATTAATCGATGAAGCCCTCTCAACCGAACAAGCCAAGCAAAGAATCCCCAAAAATCTCGCCTCAAAAAGTCGAGATGTCATCGACCAATACGCCGCCTGCATTATCCTCGAATCATACCTTAAAGAAAAATAAATCTAGAGCAAAATGGCTAATTATTTCGATAATTACCGCAGTGCTTCTAATTATTTTGGCTGCCCTGTTCTGGTTTATAGTGGCTGTAAATAGCCCGAAAGATGCTAAAAATACCAATAAAACTGCTTTTGAGGTTAAGAGCGGCATGGGCGTAAATGACATAGCCAGCAAGCTCTTCGAAAAGGGCCTTATAGCCGATAAAAATGTTTTTGTTGTTTATTCCAAGATTGGGCCATCTAAGGGCAGCTTGAAGCCCGGAGTATATTTATTCAGTCCATCTATGAGCTTGTCTAGAATAGCAGATACTATGGGCAGGGGGGATATTGCTTCTGAAAAGATAACTTTCCCAGAAGGGACTACCATTGCTCAGATGTCTAAAAAGTGGGGGCAGTCCGAGCTTGGAACAGCTCAGAGCTTCATTGATGCTGCTATATTACAAAATACCTATAATCAAAGCTTCTTGCAGTATCGTAGTAACAAACAGAGTCTTGAGGGTTATTTATTCCCAGCCACATATAATGTAGTGTATGGAACAAGCTCACAGAGTCAAATTAGTTCGATGCTTGATAATTTTGCCAAACAGGTCATACCTCAGCTGCCTGCAGAGTACCAAAACTCTAGTAAGTTGAATGATCTTATTACTCTAGCTTCAATAGTCGAGAGAGAAGCTAATTCTACAGAAGACAGAAAAGGAGTCGCGGGAGTGTTTTATAATCGCCTGAGGCTAGGAATGAAGCTAGAAAGCGATGTGACTGTAAATTATGCTACAGGCAAGACTCAGACGCTACCGTCCGATCTGAGCATAAACTCACCATACAACACCTATAAAGTGGCTGGCCTTCCATATGGCCCTATATGCAATCCAAGCCTAGACGCTATTTTAGCCACGGTTTATCCCACACAGAGCGACTACATATTCTTTATTGCCGATAAAAATGGTCTTGTAAGATACGCCAAAACCATCCAAGAACACAACCAAAACATAGAAAAATACCTTAACCAGTAATATTTAGCTTTACATAAAGCAAAAAGTGACACTTGACACTCAACCTAGCCCTTGGTAGACTATACCCACGTAAATTTAAAGGATAAGCAGTTATCCAAGTTCTACGTGAGTAGTTTTTGAGAGTTTATTTTTTGGATTTACCTGCATCAGTTTATCAGATTTAGGAGATTAATTTTCGGTCGAAAACTCCGGCCTAGCAGTAAGTTAGGGACAGATAAGCCGCAGTCTACAAGTACCATCTACGACAGTAACGACTAACTGGTACAAAGGAGAGACTTATTAGTAGAAAAGTAGTAGGATTTCCCCTTCAAGTGCGCCCGGAAAATTTCGTAGGCGTGGGGCAACAGAACTTTTCTCAAACAAACAGTGATGAAGCTAAGGCTTCACCTAAAACTGAAGATTCCAAGCTAGCTGAAGCCAAAAGCCAAGGCAAAGCTTTTGTTAAAATGAATTATAAATTTGGCCGGTATGCATTCCATGCGGCCGCAATAATTGCAGTTATTACTGTAGCTGCTGCTGGAAGAATCGGCAGTAGTCAGGCTATTAGTACAAAGGGTGTCGGTTCAACCAAGGACCAAACATCTATGATTACTACTGGCGCTATTCTTGCAAGCAGCACTAAGAGTGTGATTGCTGAAGATGTGGCCCAAAAAGCCCAAGATTTAACCAATATGAGCTCTCTAGCGACTGCTGGCGATGAGTTTTTGGCTAATCGCTCATCAGTGTTAGCTGCAGGCGCTCCAAGCCGCGACATCATCTCTTATAAGGTAAAAGAGGGCGATACCCTATCTACCTTGTCAGCTAAATTCAATGTTACCTCTGATACTATCAAGTGGGCTAATAACATCCAAGACGAAAACAGCATTAAGCCTGGTTCAGATTTAACAATTTTGCCAGTAAACGGCATATTGCATACTGCTCAAGATGGCGATGATATTCTTGCCTTGGCTAATAAGTACCAGAGTAATGCAACACTTATAGAGAACTTCAATGGACTAGAAGGTAAGGCTCCTGCGGCCGGTGCAAAGCTTATAATTCCAGATGGCGTCAAGCCTGCACCAGCTCCTTCGGTAGTTTCAAATAGTATCGCAACTGGCAATAGCAGGGGTACATCCTCTTCGATGGGATCTTTTGGCACAGCTAAATTCTCTGGAATTGGTAATACTTATACCTGGGGTCAGTGTACTTGGTATGTGGCAAGCAGACGTCCTGTTCCAGGCAACTGGGGTAATGCAATTGGTTGGTATTATAATGCTCAAGTTTCGGGCTATGGAACTGGTAGCGTACCACGAGCAGGTGCAATTGGCTGGGAACGCATGAACCACGTCGTATACGTAGAATCAGTAAATAGTAACGGAACTGTAAATATTTCAGAAATGAACTGGGGAGGAAGACCGGGCGTAGTACACTACCGCACCGAACCAGCAAGTCGCTTCTTGTATATCTACTAGGATCCAATCTAAAGACCCCCACTAGGGGGTCTTTTTAGTAATGGTAGTTATCCTGCTTTTATGCTATAATGTCAAGATGTTTACAGATGTAGTAAAAGTTAGAGTCGCTGCCGGTAAGGGTGGCGATGGAGTAGTTAGCTTCCACCGCACCCGTGGTAATGCCAAGGGTGGCCCCGATGGAGGTGATGGTGGTAATGGCGGCAGTGTTATTGTGGTTGCTGATCATAACACCAACACACTTTCTAAGTACCGCGCCAGTAAGCTCTGGGAAGCCGAAGATGGCACTCCAGGCTCAAGTGGCAAGAAGCGTGGCCGCAGAGGTCAAGATACTGAACTAGCTGTCCCACCAGGGACAGTAGTTATGGAAGACGGCGAAGTAATTGCAGACCTTGAAAAGCAAGGCGATGAAGCAATTATTGCTCATGGCGGCCGCTCTGGTTTTGGCAACGCTCACTTTATTAGCTCGGTGCGTCAAGCACCAAAGATGGCCGAAATAGGCGAACCCGGCGAAGAAAAAGAAGTTACATTCGAACTCAAAATTGTAGCCGATGTTGGCTTGGTTGGATTGCCAAATGCTGGTAAGTCTACGTTGCTTTCGGTAGTTTCTAATGCGAAGCCAAAGATTGCGAATTATCCATTCACGACTCTTGAGCCAAATCTTGGTGTAGTCGATATCGATCAGCACACATTTATGATGGCAGATATCCCTGGACTCATAGAGGGTGCCAGCAAGGGAAGAGGCTTGGGTGATGAATTCTTGCGTCACGTAGAACGAACCAAGGTACTCCTTCATATTGTAGATGCGACCTCTGAAAATATTCAACAAGATTACAATACTATCCAAAAAGAGCTCAAGGAATACAAAATTGATCTAAGTGCACGCCCGCAGATAATTGTGCTATCTAAAATAGAAAGTGTGCCAAAGGCTGATATTTCATCAAAAATCAAAGAAGTTGCCAAGGCTGCCGGAGTTAAGCAGAAGGAAATTCATACTATTTCGTCCGTTGCCAATATGGGTCTTGCTGAACTTTTAAGATCTACATTCAAGATGGTAGATAGGGTTAAATCAGAAGTAGTTGAAGTTCCTGAAGAAGAAATGCCAATTATCCGTCTTGATACCGCAGCCAGTTGGGAAATTCACAAGAGAGGCAATAGCTATGAAGTTACCGGTAAAGAGATAGAAGGCTTTGCTAAAAGAACTAATATGGATCAGTATCAGTCAGTTCATAGGCTTCACCACATACTAGAGCGCAAAGGAATAACTAGGCAGCTTATCAAGATAGGTGCCAAGCCTGGTACTTCTAAGGTCACGATTGCAGGTAAGGATATAGAATTTTAATGCGAAATTTTAGAGTTGCTTCAGTCGAAATAAACTTCGATACTAAACCAGATTTGTTTTCCCCAAAGGGATTAGATATGGGGACCGAACTGCTTCTGAGTACTTTCCCCAAATATAACTACAGTACAGCTCTAGACTGGGGCTGTGGCTGGGGGCCTGTATCTTTATGGCTAGCCAAGCATAATCCTGATTCCAAAATAACAGCGGTCGATAGCGACATCGCAGCCATTAAGATGACTCAAGAGAATGCTAAGCTTAATAATTTATATAACATCCATGTTACTGCTAGTCATGGCTTCGATGAAATACCCGAATCTCACAAATTTGATTTAATTTGTTCTAATCCACCTACCCACAGAGGTAGAGAAGTTGTGGATAATATGATCAAACAGAGCTTTGACTATCTAAATGAAGGCGGCGTTTTGCTTTTGGTAGTCGAATCTCGCATCAAGCCGTGGGTATCAAGGCAAATGAAGGAAGTATTTGGGCATGCAAAGATTGTGAAGCGTGCGCCAAAGAACGTTGTGGTCATGGCGACTAAATAGTTTATAATGTAATCATGCATAACCAAGATAAAAGAATTAAAAAGGCCGATCAGTTCTTTCGCAAAGAAATAAGTGAAGCTGATGTTCAGAAAAGCGTTCACTATACCTTTAAGGATGGCTTTAGACTAGGCTTTGGATTTTTTGTAGGTTTTCTACTCGGAACTCTAATAGTTGGGCTTATCGCAAGTCTTGTTAGTTGGCTTATTAGCCTTTTCTAGATTGATTTCTACAGGTTAAAATTGTATAATAAAGCGTCTTGGGGCTATAGCTCAGTTGGCTAGAGCGCTTGCATGGCATGCAAGAGGTCGGGAGTTCGAGTCTCCCTAGCTCCACCAGAAATTATCAAAGACCTTAGCAGGTCTTTTTTATTTTTGCTATAATATAAGCATGACTGGTTTAATAGCAATAATTTTAGTTGGACTTGGAATATTTCTATATTGGTTCGGTTATGAAGTAACTTCTGGCAAGCACAAATCTGATCCAAAAGATAAATTCTTTCCGCTGCTCGGCAGGAATATAGATTATGTTATTGGCGTTGCTGGCATTCCTATGGGTATTGGGATGTTTATTTTAGCTTTTGGTGTTTGGTCTGAAGTTAGATTTTTTAACTACGTAGCTGCTCTTTTTGTGCTCTTTGGTGTTGTACGTGCCTATTTGCCCCCAGAACAATATGGACCTGCTTGGTATAGAAATAAGAAGCAGGCACGCCCAAAACGCACAAAATCTAAAAAGCGCAAAAAATAACACATTTGTGCTAAAATAACCTGATAATGAAGAAGATTACCAAAAAGCTAATCGCCTCTAGGTTGGCCAAAAAAGTCCAGAAGCTTCTAAAAAATAATGATGTTACCGTTATTGCAGTAACTGGTAGCGTAGGAAAGACCAGCGCCAAAGTTGCTATTGGTAAGTTACTCAGTGCCGAACATCAAGTACGGTTTAGTGAGGATAGCTACAATACTGATATTGGCCTACCTTTAAGTTTCTTTGGGCTTAAGGCGCCTTCACCACTTTGGGATCCTCTTGCTTGGAATAGGATATTCCAAAAGATAGATAATATTTCTAAACATTACCCCTACGATGTGGTGGTTCTAGAAATGGCCGATGATGAGCTCGAGGATATGCTCCAACTACAAAAGTTTATTAAGCCCAAATATGGAGTAATTACCGGCATTGCGCCTGTTCATATGGAGCGTATGTTAAATATGGATAAGGTTCTAAAAGATAATTGGAAAATTGCCAAAGGAGCCGAAAATATTATTTACAATGCCGATGTTGATGGCTTAAACAGTCTTGGCTCCAAATCCAAAAGGGCTTCTGGATTTGGAATTAAGCGCGGAAAAATTAAATTTACTAATATCAAAAGAAATTCTAAAGGCTATCTAGAGGCCACTCTGAATCTGCCAGAATCTAAATTAGAAATTAAGACCCAAATGGTTGGTGAACACAATTTGAACAGTTTGCTGTCTGCCGCAAGTGTAGCAAGTGCCATGGGGGTGGACGGTAAAAAAATATCCAAAGGACTTTCTAAGGTCCCAGGGGTCAATGGCAGAATGAAATTATTGAAGGGCGTAAATGGTAGTAATATTATCGATGATAGTTACAACTCTAGTCCAGATGCAGTACTATCTGCACTTGCTGTTATGAAGGAATTTAAGTCGAACAAAAAGATTGCCGTACTTGGCAATATGAATGAACTTGGTGCAGAGTCTAGAGACGCTCACTACAAAATTGGTAAGGCTGCAGCAAAAGTTGTAGATATGCTTGTTGTTATTGGCAAGGATGCTGAAGTGCACACAGTGTCAGGTGCAAAGGATAGTGGTATGGACCCCGATAATATTAAAATATTTAAAACCCCATACGAAATTGGCCATTTCCTAAAGCGGATAGTTCAAAATAATGACCTAGTACTGGTAAAGGGATCACAGAACGGCGTCTTTTCCGAAGAAGTAGTAAGGATACTATTGGACCCCAGTTTGGATGCAAAGGACTATGTAGTACGACAAAGCAAATCTTGGCAACGCAAAAAACGAAAAGCATTTGGGCTCTAAGATGTTGGATTATAATAAATCAACTACTTATTTTAGAAATGAATGGGTACCATTTGCTGAAGCAAATTTAAGTATTGCAAGCTCACCCGTACTTTATGGGCTAAGTGTTTATACTGTATTTAATTCCATCTGGAATGAAGATAAAAAAGAGCTAAATATATTCAGACTAAAAGATCACTACAAACGACTATGTAATTCGGCCCGTATCATGGATTTTGAGAGCTTTGAGCAGAAGTATAGCTTCGAAGAATTTCAAAAAATAATGAATGAGTTATTGGTTAAGAATAATGTTCAAGAAAATGCCTTGGTTAGAGTTACTCTATTTATCGATGAGCTAGTGGCAGGCACCAAAATTAATGGTCTCAAAAATTCTATGAGTGCCTATGTATATCCAATGGGCGAGATACTTCCCAAGTCTGGCGCAAAAGTTTGTGTTAGTAGCTGGACTCGCGCTGCCGATAATATGATCCCAGCTCGCGCCAAAGTAAATGGACAGTATGTTAATGCTAGTCTTATGAAAAATGAAGCTTTGCTAAATGGCTACGATGAAGCAATTGCTCTAGATGATGCCGGGCATGTTAGTGAGGGTACCGTTGCAAACCTATTCATTGTCCGCGAGGGTAAGCTTATTACTCCAGATATGTCTACCGATATATTAGAGGGCATTACCCGCAACAGTATCATTGAAATTTCTAAAGAACTTGGCATTGAGCATGAACAGCGAACAATTGATCGCACCGAACTTTATATCGCTGATGAAGCCTTTATGTGCGGAAGCTCAGCTAATGTTACTCCTATAATAAGTATTGATAAGCGGAAGGTGAGGGATGGAAAGATTGGTAATATAACCAAAAAGCTATCAGTTGAGTATGCGAGAATTCAAAAGGGTGAAAATTCAAAGTTTGTAAATTGGATTAATCCGGTGAAGTAAAAATAAGTGCCTAGTAAATTCTTATTGGGTATATAA
>Ga0214921_10009479_pt1 | contig 12316 bp, 10 predicted proteins | sample LL1505_MetaG_FD_177992 | JGI IMG/M metagenome (GOLD analysis project Ga0214921, IMG submission 177992) | Freshwater microbial communities from Lake Lanier, Atlanta, Georgia, United States - LL-1505 | ecosystem: Environmental > Aquatic > Freshwater > Lake | place: USA: Georgia | collected... | reverse complement strand
TCAGCCTCCTCTTCCTCTTCGGCACGCAGCGCCTTCATAATTTCAACGTCCTCTTCCTTCTTCTTCTCCTTCCCCTTCTTCTGTGGTACTACATGCATCGACGGCAGATTCACAATAAGATTGCCGAGAACTGAAACATTTTTGGTTTCAGGTTCCGCCTTCGTTACGACAACATTAGGTACCATGATTTCCTCCTCCTGCGAATCGGGATGAATGCGTAGTGTAGGAGGTGTAGGAGGATTTAGAAGCTCGCCGGCAAGAAACACATTCGCAATATGCTTCTTGAGCGCCTTTTCCTGATGAGAAATACTTGCGTCATCTTCTTCTAGAAGATTGCTGATCTTCAGAAGAAGAGAATCTACGTCCTCCATATCTGCCTTGAAATCCACAACGCGGAACAGAAGACTGACAATGTCACGAAACTGGGAAAGAGATGACATCTTTGATTAAAACAGAGATGGTGGTCTTTAAGCGTGACATCATCGCGTTCAATTTTGTTATTCATCTTTGTCTACATTATTTTTATGATATTTGATGCTCTCACATTGGTAGGAGCACGCAAGAAATTCTTGATGGAGTTGGAAAGACCTGGCGGTAATTCCTTTTCTGCCACAGCACGCTCTGCACGCGCAGCATTCACAACGCGTCGTCGGCGCGCCAGTTCTTCTGCCCTTTTCTGTTGTATAATAGGGCAATCTGCATCTAAAATAGCTTTGCGATTCGCAGCATTCAACAAGGGCGATTCAAAGTGTTCAACGCCATTTTCATCAACTGCTGTTTGAACGTTATAAAACTGCTCCTGATAATCATTGGCGCCACATCCTTGAGCATGTAATTTCTCAACAAAATCGAACGAAACTTCGTTAAAGGCTTCTGCCAGAACTTGGACACAAGCATGATGTAAAACATAGCCGCTTGGTTTGTCATCCTCTTCGGGATTATTATACTCATTCTGATTCGTAAATTTGGTTGTTATCAACCCTTCATCCGCCAACTCTTCTAGTCTAGCATTTGTCTCGGGCGTCTGAAATGTCGATTTTAAAATCCGACATTCGCCCTCAAAATCATCTTTTCCAAGTAATACGACAAGGTTGTGTTCTTTATCAAATCCAACATTGACTCCCATCCATTTCGTATCGGGCAATGCAATATCATTCACATTTAGTGTCAATGCATTCGTATCAACTAATTGTTTGAAATTAGTCGGATACAATGTTTTTCCGCATGCAACGCAATAAGACTCCCACATGCCACCCCCTTGCTGTTTCTTCTGGCGGCGATGTGTGGCTTTGGCTTTGCGAGTCTTACGAACATTGCGCTTCTGCCGACGTGTTGTTGAGCGGTAACGACGAGGCATGTTTCTTTTTAGGCTTACTAAAAAATGATCGGAGCCTAGTCAAGAATAGCCGATAGCATGGCAGCAAACTACTTCAAGTTATTTCTGATGACCGGATTAATGTCAATTCTGAATCCCGTCAGCCTTTTTCGTTGGATTCTTTACAGCATCACACGAAATTATCTTGCACTTATTGATCTGTATGAATATCAAACATATAGTCTTGTTTACCGACCCCACCTTTTGAATCAACAGGACGGAACGTATGAACGCGTTGCACCACGACCGCTATGGCTTGACGAGTTTCTTACAGAGGTTCAGCGTCGTCAAGCGACGCTTTCCTGAATCTGCATCGCCCAGTCCACGGTGGATTCGCGATTCTTCGTCGGTTTTGTGCGGCGCAGACGCAGACCCTGTGCACCTGGCGCGTTGTACTTGTGCTGAATATCATTGCGAATAAACACATTTTTCAGGTTCTGGTCATAAAAGTCAACTGGTTTCGTATCCATCGTCTGAATAATGGAAACCATAGGTGGCGTGAGTACATCTACGCGCAGCCGTTTTTCATGGACTAGCGCGCGAAATTCGCTAATGTCCATGCTGCCACCAAACATGCGCAGCACTTCACGTGGCGGCGCGGGACGCACACCCGTAGGCGATCCCGCCGACACCTCTGCATCTTCACTATACAGGCTGTTTAGTAGCGCATAACGTTCCCATTGAACATGGGAATCAATGCGCTCCTTGAAAAGATAGGCCGTCGCACATTCGGGTGAACAAAAGTTGCCGTACATGTGCCATACTTCGTCGAGAATATGACTTGGGATCGCAACCGGTTGTAGCATGAAACTATGGCAGCACCAAAAACAAGCGACTTCCGTCTTTTCAGGCAGTTTTTGGTACCGATTGGAGTCCTGGAAAAGAACCATGAGTTTTTCCGAATAATGACTGGGAAGTTTACACTTGACTTCCATTTGCTGCGATGTTTCCTGTTTTGTCGTCAAAATATGGTTTGTGACACCAACCCCCTCCGGCATACCATCCAAATACGAAAGTTCCTCTTTTCCCATGTCATATGCATGCGGGCCGGTGGCCTCAGCCTTGACAATATTGGTTGCCTCAAAGTTGAGTTCTGCGCTGCTAACAGGCAAATGCGCAATCAGCGGTCGTTGTTCGGACATGAAACTACCTGTAATCCCTTGAGGCGTCACAATCGCCACAACCGGCGGCGTCTTCTTGTTGGAGGTACGGGTCTTTTTTGTGGAAAGGGGTACGGCAACAGGGTCTGGTACAGCAATAGGTGCTGTGGTAGTAGCAGGAACAGGCGCGGCAGCAGTAGTAGCAGCAACATCAATGGCAATAGCAGGCGCAAGCGCTTCAACTATGGATGCCGTCACAGAAGCAGCAGTAGCCTTGCTTGCCGCTGGTTTGCGAGAACGCGCCGTCGAAGGTTTGCTGCTCATCTTAGACTCTGGACGCGCGAATCACTTTAGACCCATGTGTCTTCATTAAAAGAAAATAGATACTTAAAAACAAGGATGGTAGAAAAGACCCGCAAACGAAGCACGCGGTTGTCGAAGTTGGCAACCTGTATTCGTCACGGCGCAGCCACGGCTCGTGTTGGAAAGACAGGCATGTTTAATTCATCGACATTCAATCCTTCCGTTCTTACACCTGCCATGAGTGGCAAATTTACGGCATTGATTGCAAAGATCAGGGAACTTGATTCATCCGATGCCACAGCACACGGCAAATATTTCAAGCATTTTATTTTTACCGATTTGCGCAATTCCGCCTACGGCGTGAAAGCCTTGGCAGGATTTATGATCAGCGCTGGATTTGATCTACGAATGTCGAATGTCTCCAAAAAAATCAAGCGCGATGGTAAATGGATCAACACGAAACACGGAGAAGTTAAACATATCATAAAAGATCCCGTTTCAACCGGTAGCAATGGATTCGCTATTTTACAATCCCAGCCGCTGTGGAAAAATCCTTTGAGTGTTAGCGCTAAAAAAGACATTTTGCGCGCCTATAATTCACGCCCCGATAACATCAACGGAGAGCTTTTACGCATTGTGATTCTTGATTCAAAATACAAGGAAGGCATTGATTTGTATGATGTCAAATATGTCCATTTACTGGAGCCGCCGATCGCAACCTCCGATCTCAAACAGGCGGTTGGGCGTGCGACTCGTTTTTGTGGTCAGCGCGGGCTTCATTTTGTGCCGCGACAGGGATGGCCTCTTGATGTCTTTGTGTATCGCACGCAACTTCCTGGACGCGCTCCTTTTTCTAGCGGCAGCGGCAGCAGCAGCAACGCTGTGCAAAAGATCGATGCTCACGAATTGATGTTGGCAAAATCAGGGCTTGATTTGGCACTTATCAATCTGACAAAAGAATTAACCATTTTGGCGATTTCTTCGGCAGTAGATTACGATTTGAATTACAAGATCAATAATTTCAAAATGGAATCGGCATTACTAACGGAATCCGATGACTTCTTAGTGGCCGAAGTACAACGCGGCGGCACACGTGTGCGCAACGTTTATTCTGCAAACGAATTGAATTCCAAACAAATTGCTAAATGTTTTCGTCGTGCTTCCAAATTATACCCATTCACAAAACGCGAAATGATAGAAGTCGCACGCAGTATGGGATTGCCTATTCGTCAATCGATGAAACGCGAAGACTATTGCCGACTCTTACAATCAAACCCCGATTATTTTGCGACGTTGATGAACCCGGCATCCATTGATTCGTTGCATGTCGTGCCGCCATCTTCATCTTTAACATCACCAGTGGCATCTTTATTTCCCTCTCCTCGTTCTATTGCCCCTTCTTCGGCATCCTTGGGCGGTGTTGCGACTCTGTTCAAAACTCCAAAAGAAGTCGCATCAACCCTAAAGGATCTTGAATCACGTCCATTTTCTGAGTTTCAAACAGGTATTGTTGACTTATATGGACGTTTTGGGTGGGAATCGCCGATAGTACGCGACGGATGCGGCGTCGTTGCTGCTGGCGCGTCAGGACAGCCCGTAACCTTCACACGAACGCAGGATTTTGTACGTCATTATTTGACACCTACATCACCCTTTAAAGGATTATTGGCATGGCATTCCGTTGGAACTGGCAAAACGTGTATGGCCGTGGCAGCAGCGACCTCAGAATTTGAAGCCGCGGGCTACACGATTTTATGGGTGACACGCAACGCGCTCATGGCCGATGTCTACAAAAATATCTTTGGCGCCGTGTGCTCCATTCCAATCGCCGATGCAGTTCGTAAAGGTGCCGAAATTCCGTCTGACTTGGCGAATGCAAAACGCATGTTGTCGCGCGCCTGGTTGGCACCCATCAGTTATCGCATGTTTCAAAACGCGTTAGAGAAAAAGAACGATTTGGGACGCGCCTTGTATGCAAAATCGTCAGGTGGTGACCCGCTTCACAAGACCTTTTTAGTTATGGATGAAATTCACAAGTTGCGCGACGGCGATTTGAGTTCTGCCGAATTTGCAGATTTTAATGTTATTCAAAAATACATCCATGAATCCTATGAGAAAAGTGGCGATGACAGCGTGCGACCCTTGTTGATGACGGCAACACCTATAACGGATTCTCCGACTGAATTGTTTGATATTTTGAATACGTTAATTGCAGATAAATCGCGGCAACTCATGGAATTTAACACGTATCGTGACAAATACACAACGGACGAAGGGCACATTTCAGATGCCGGTCGTGATTATTTTCAGGATCGCGCCAAAGGTCTTGTTTCTTATTTGAATCGCGAATACGATCCCACTACGTTTGCACAACCTGTGTTTCACAATGTGGATGTTCCTGTTGGAAGCATAGTGCTACCTGATGCCGATGAAATGGCGGCGAAATGTTTGAGCGGTGTTGATTTGACATTACCATCGCCATTGCCTGCACGGCGCAAAACGACAGCCAAAAAGGGAAAAGCAACCAATGCTGCCGCCAAAACACGTCGCAAACAAATCCTACAAGATGTCAGCAAATGCTACACGGATCAAAAGAAAGCGCTCACGAGTCAAGCATCCAAGAGTCAAATGATTGCATTAGAATCCTGCTTTTCCAAGAAAAAGCACGATGGTCTTCCATCGCGCGCCGCCGTTTTAGAAGTCGTCAAGGCAAAGTTAGGTGCTAAAAATAGCATAAAATCGCCAACATCGTCCATCGACTCTGCAGCTGCCGTCCTTGATTCGTAGCCATCGTTGTAGAGTCTAAAGTTCTGACATGCTTGTGTGAATTAAGTTGCACAATGATTTCTTCTGTCTGGACCGAAAAGTACAGACCGCAGACCTTGGCTGAAATCAAGGGTCATCGGCATATTAAACAGCTGTTTGCACGTGGTATTGCCAACAAGTTTCGTGGATTTCCCCCTGTTATTTTATATGGTCCTCCTGGAACAGGCAAAACGTCCATTGCCTTGTGTTTGGCACAGGAAACGTATCCTGAAATCCCGTCGCAGATCTCCTCCTTGTATCTGAATGCGAGCGACGAACGATCAATTGAAGTTATTCGCGAACGCATTCTCCAGTTTGTCAATACAACATGGCCTGGTGTTGACCGCAAATTTGTGATTTTTGACGAGGTTGAAACGATGACAGAACAAGCACAAGCCTCTATGCGTGCGCTACTTGACGACGTGGATCGCGATGGACACGTATCTGCGCCGCTATTTCTCTTTTTGTGTAATTCATTGTATCGCGTACATTCTGCGCTGCGATCCCGATGTGCAGCCCTTTTCTGCAGTCACGTCCCCAATATCCACGTGCGTGACACTCTTGTCGCAATTCAGAGAGCAGAGGGTGTGAAGGAGGAAGATATCAAGATTCCAAGCGATCTGACCTTCAAAATCCAGCGTGGCGATTTACGTTCATTTGTCTCCGCGATTCAGTTTGGAAAGGAACTTAATCCATGGGATGACTGGTTTATACGACTGGAAGCCGCCGGCAAGAAAGGCAATTCTGTCTTTGTCTGGGAAGACGGCTTGTCTAAAATGCCATTTTGTATTATGATTCGGCATGTTTTTGTATGGATGAATGAAAAAGGATTATTAAACGAGAAAGCAGCACATTTTGTTCAGACCTGTTTGGAAGTTCAGGATGCGACGCAAGCAACGCTTCTTGCCGTGTTGCCGAATATATGGGAGGCGCTTTTTAAAGAATAGAAGCAGAAGGCAAAAGGCAGAAAGCAGGACGCAAAATTGAACCAAGGGTGGAGCCTTTTGCTGCGTTCAGTATCACCTACAGAACTTACAGATCTTACTAAATGAGTACGGCAGCGCAATACAAGAAGCACACCCATCGCGAGCACATCCTGGAACTTCCCGATACCTACATTGGTTCGGTGGATACCTGTATGGATCATCGGTGGGTGATGAATACGACCAAAGGACGCATGGAGTGGAAACTCGTGTCCTTTTGTCCTGGCTTTCTGAAGATCTTTGATGAGACACTCGTGAATGCACTGGATCATCGCGTGCGCATGGCGGGTCGGTGTGCTACGGATAGCGACGCGCTTCCCGTGAAGCACATCGACGTCACCCTGACGCCTGAAAAGGTCAGTGTGCGTAACGACGGCGATGGCATTCCCGTGGAAATGCACGCTGATACGGGTCTATGGGCGCCTGAACTGATCTTCGGTCATCTGCTCACCAGCAGCAATTACGACAAGAGTGAGGAAAAGATTGTTGGAGGAAAGAATGGCTACGGCGCCAAGTTGACCAATATCTTTAGCTCTGAATTTACGATTGAATCAGTGGACCATCGGCAGAAGAAGAAGTATATTCAGACCTGGACTTCCAACATGAGTGTGGTAGGCAAGGCGAAGATTACGGCGTCCAGCGTTAAGCCTTATACTGAAATTACGTATAAGCCTGATCTTTCCCGTTTCCATTGGAGCGGGACGACTGCACCGACCACCATCCCTGAGGACATGCTTGCGATTCTAGCAACGCGTGTCGTAGATGCAGCAGCCTGTGCCGGTAAAGAGTGCCGTGTAACTCTGAATGGTGTAGTCGTCGGCACAAACACCTTCCCCAAGTACATTGGTCTGTACCTGGATGACGAGGAAACCGCGCCGCCGAGCAGTGCAGCTGTTGCTGTTGCTGTTGGAGGCGCAGGTACTGGCACTGCTGCTACTACTACAACGGCAAGCAGCGGCAAGCGCATTGCCTTTGAAGTCGCAGGGGAGCGCTGGGAAATCGGCGCGATCCTTACCAAGGATCTTCACGGCGATACGCCGCCCGATGAACGCCACCTGTCATTCGTGAACGGCATTGCCACGCGGCGCGGCGGCAAGCACGTCGAGTACGTCACAAAGCAAGTACTTACCGAATTCTGTGCACTTGCCAAGAAGAAGGCGAAGCTGGATGTAACGCCCGCTCTTCTCAAGGACTCCGTTGTGTGGTTCATCAATTCCACCATCGTCAATCCTTCCTTTGATACGCAGACAAAGGAGACTCTCACAACGCCATCCACGAAGTTCGGATCGTTGCCAACGATTAGCGCAAAATTCATTGATTCGCTGGTAAAGATTGGGCTTCTGGAAGAGGCCGAAGCGCTTCTAGACGCTAAGACGGCAAAGGATGCTAAGAAGACGGATGGCAAGAAGCGATCCACGATTCGCGGCATTCCCAAGCTGGACGATGCGACGTGGGCAGGTACTGCACGCAGCGCCGATTGTACGCTGATTCTGACAGAGGGAGATTCTGCCAAGACGACTGCGATTTCGGGTCTGAAGGTCGTCGGTCGTGAACGCTATGGCGTATTCCCCCTCAAAGGCAAGATCCTCAACGTTAAGGATATTTCGGCCGACAAGAAGATGAAGAATGCCGAGTTGACGTATATTAAACAGATTCTGGGGCTGGAAGCTGGTAAGAAGTACAAGAATCTTACTGAGCTTCGCTACGGCCGCGTTATGATCATGACCGATCAGGATGTGGATGGTTCGCACATCAAAGGCCTTCTCATGAATCTGTTTCATACCGAATGGCCAGAACTACTGCGTCTCGGTTTCCTGTGCTGCCTGATGACGCCGCTGCTCAAGGCGACTAAGGGCTCGCAGACCATCTGCTTCTACTCGGAATCCGAGTACACGGCGTGGAAGGATTCGCAGACGGATGCATCGTTGCGTGGCTGGGCGACCAAGTATTACAAGGGGTTGGGCACGAGCACGGCCGCGGAGGCACGGACATACTTTGAATCCATGAACACCGTGGAATATGTATGGGATGCTGCTTCCTCCGACAATGCGATTGATCTTGCATTCAATAAGAAGCGCGCAGATGATCGTAAGGGCTGGCTGGAGACATTTGATGCCAAGCGGCATCTGGAAGTGCCTGCAGGGGGTGCCAAGGTGGATTATGCCCGTTTCGTTCACGACGAACTCATCCATTTCAGCGTAGAAGACAACATGCGGTCTCTGCCGCATGTTATGGATGGACTGAAGCCGTCTCTACGCAAGATCTTCTGGGCAGCCTTGAAGCGTAATCTGACGTCCGAAATTCGTGTAGCGCAGCTCGCAGGCTACGTCTCAGAGAAGGCGGCCTATCATCATGGTGAGGCATCTCTTACCGCGGCCATTGTGGGCATGGCACAGAATTACGTCGGCTCTAACAACGTGAATCTCCTTGCGCCCAATGGTCAGTTCGGTACGCGACTGATGGGCGGCAAGGATGCAGCTTCGCCCCGTTATATTCACACGGAACTCGCACATATCGTGCGCGCCATAGTAAAGAAGGAGGACGACGCGATTCTGGAGTATACGGATGATGACGGCACGCCTGTGGAACCCGTTCATTACCTGCCGGTTGTTCCACTTCTACTTGTGAATGGCAGCGAGGGCATTGGTACTGGTTTCAGCAGTTTCGTACCGCCCTACAATCCTATGGATCTGGTGGGAGCACTACGCTGCCGTCTCAGTGGTAGCATCGCCGACCTGTCCAGCTTTGATCTGACGCCATGGTGGTTCGGTTTCAAGGGTCGCGTCGTTTCTGGCGCGGATTCCAAGACATGGCTTACCAAGGGTGTTTATGAATTTGCCGATGACGACAAGTGTCTTATTCGGATCACAGAGTTGCCCGTAGGCATGTGGACTCAGGATTACAAGGATTTCCTGGAGGAACTGCTTCAGGATCAGGATACTGCTATGGCGGCGTGGAAGTCGTCCAGCAGCAAGAAGGCGGCTGGAGACAAGGCATCTGTCGGCGAGAAGCCGACAACCTATATTCGGGGCTATATTGCCAACTACAACGACGTGGATGTCGACTTCACGTTGGAGATGGATCCGGACTATTACCATACGGCACGGGGCTATCCTCATGAATTTGAATCCAAGTTCAAGCTCGTGTCTTCGTTCAAGACGACCAATATGGTAGCTTACAACAGCGCGCGCAAGATTACAAGGTATGCACGCGTTGGTGAAATGATGGAGGAGTTTTATGGGGTGCGTCTGGCGTCTTACGAGAAGCGCAAGGCGCACGAACTTGCCCGCATGGCTGCAGAGATTATTGAACTTCAAGCACGACTAACGTTTGTGCGTGCCGTTGTGGACAAGCGACTTGTCGTTGCAAATGCAGACGACGTTGAACTTCTCGCAGGGCTGCGGGCTCTGGAACTTCCTATGCTATCGGAAGGCGAGGGGCTGCGCGGTTATGAATATCTGCTGCGCATGCGTATTGATCGTCTCAAGGCAGCGGCTGTTACCGAGTTGACGGCGGAACTTGCAGCTGCTGTGGCAGCGCGCGATAAGCTGACGGCGACGACGACGCAGACTCTGTGGCTCACGGATCTGGATGAGTTTGTGAGCGCCTGGACTTCTTACAGCGCTGAGCGTACGTCCGTGTATGCTGCGACGAGCGCGGGAAGTGCTGCTGGTGGCGCGGCCAGTGGGAAGAAACGCGGAGCAGCCGCGCCGCGCAAAAAGGCGGTTACCAAGGCTTAGAAAAACGGCTTGAAGGGCAGCGAGCGTGTTCCGGCGCTGCTCTGGTTGACAGGCTGCTCAATTGGTACAGGCAAAGTTGTAATATCGTGTATATATGTCGCATACATATTCACTTCCGCGACGATTTTTGGTACACACCATGCAACCACACGGGCATTTAGATCGGCAATCTGCTGTGCGATTTGTGTAGGTAAGTTCCGGCTATACTGAAGATAAATGGCGCGCATCACCATGAACAAATCGTCCGATCCGACGGGATCAATGATTTTTCCGGTGTGGTCATGAACCGACTTCCGAATTCCATTTTGAATGATCTGGAAATTGGCGGCGCTGAAATAGGCCTGGTTCATGGGGGTGCGTTCCAGATTGCCGCGAACACCCTCCATTCCGGCATTGTCCGGCGCGGACGTCGCGTAGTTGAAACCGGGCAACGCCGCAACTGCCCGTTCTTCTCCGGTGTTGGCCGCGCTCAAAAAAACACGCCCAGGACTTTGCATGGATGCTTCCATTCTCTTCCCAGACCTCCGAATTTTTTTTCAGATCCCTAAATATAAAAGAATGACCTCCGTTGTTAGCGCTAAGAAGCAGGTTCCTACTAATGCTCTGTACACGAACATCGTCGATGTTCGCTCCACCATCTTCACGGCCGCCGGTGTGGCCGTGACCTGGACGGGTGCGGTTCCCTTCCCCACGTCTCTGTCCACGATCGGCGGTGCCCTGTTCCGCGACATGGGCAAGACGGTGTACCTGCCTGACCCCACCGTCCCCGCGACAGTTGGCTCCCAGTCCACCATCATGCGCAAGGTTCAGCTGGTGACGGGCTACTACGGCACGGGTGCCGCGGCCGCCGGCACTGCCGCGGCCGGTGGCGCTGGTGAGTACTTCACCGGCTACATCAAGCTGGGCGCCCAGACGTATGGTGGTGGCGGCGACCCCGCGTCCGCCGCGACTGGCTCTGCCATCGGCTTCGTGCGCGCCAACTAAGCATCCGAACTTTTCGGATTTTCTCTTTTTTCCAAATTTCACAACAACAGATCGGTGTGAAATTTGGAATGTTTATATAGAAAGAATGGCAGATGCTTCTGCGAATCAACGCTTCGCCGATAATCTTCGGAATGTAGGCAAGTACCTGTATTGGATAATTGGTGGTCTCCTGATAGTCGGAATCAGTTACATCTTTTATAATCGTCTTCAAAAGCCGATCTCGGGTGTCTTATTCTTCATGGCGGGTGTGTTGGCGCTGTATTTTTACTACGTCAAATGGTTCGTTGCTCCCGAGAAGCGCCCCAGCTGGCCGCCGTATCAGACACCCTGCCCTGACTATCTAACTATGATGGACAGCGGTCTTGTGGGTGCTGCGCCCGGTTCATACAAGTGTATGGACTTTGTGGGTGTGAGTCGCAATGGTCGCTTGAAAAAGGCTGATCCCCGTCGCATCAAAGAGCAGGAAAACAATCCTGATTATGTCTTTATGGTGAACAAGGGCGAAGAGAAGGAACAGCTGCGCCAGCGTGTCCTGGCCTACGGCCTGACGTGGAACTCGCTCTTCGGTGATAATTAGATCTAAAGACGACGACACGAACCTTGAGTAGAAGATGAGCAACAAGGCATTTCGTGAAGGCAATCAGGTACCCCATTGTGAGAACGTGACGTGTGGCAAGCGCCCGTGGACGGACTGGCGCCCCGCTTTTCAGCAGTACCTTTGCCTGACGTGTTTTGAACTGCGCAGTGCACAGGTTAGCCAGCGTCTTGCACTGGTGGAGCAGAAGCGGTCGCGTCGGTCTCAACGCCGTCGCGGGGGCGGCGTTCGTGCGACGATGGAGATCGTAGACACTGAGGAGACAGAGACACTTACAGCCTAGGCTTTCTGCCTAAGCTTGCGGACTAAGCTTGCGGACTAAGCTTGCGGTCTAAGGCGTTTTTGTGTTTTTCATCTAAACTATGGCAAGTATTCACGAAGATCTTTTTACCCAAATTGTGAATTGGGCAAAAAGACCTGCACCCCGAACA
>Ga0214921_10009477_pt1 | contig 12319 bp, 10 predicted proteins | sample LL1505_MetaG_FD_177992 | JGI IMG/M metagenome (GOLD analysis project Ga0214921, IMG submission 177992) | Freshwater microbial communities from Lake Lanier, Atlanta, Georgia, United States - LL-1505 | ecosystem: Environmental > Aquatic > Freshwater > Lake | place: USA: Georgia | collected... | reverse complement strand
AGAATGCGTGAAGCTGGGCATCCCCGTGATGGCCTTGTTCCCGGTCATCGACCCCAGCTTGAAAACGCCTGATGGCATGGAAGCCACCAACCGCCAAGGCCTGGTACCTCGCGTGGTCAAGGCGCTGAAAAAAGAGTTCCCCGACTTGGGTGTGATGACCGACGTGGCACTGGACCCCTTCACCAGCCACGGCCAAGACGGCTGGCTGGACGAGACCGGCTACATCTTGAACGATGAAACGGTGAAAGTATTGGTGCAACAAGCGCTCACGCAGGCTGAAGCCGGTGTGGACATCGTGGCGCCCAGCGACATGATGGACGGACGCATAGCTGCCATCCGCCAAGCCTTGGAAGCTGAGGGGCATATTCACACCCGCATCATGGCCTACAGCGCCAAGTACGCCAGTGCGTTTTATGGTCCATTCCGCGACGCGGTGGGCTCGGCGGGCAACTTGGGCAAAAGCAACAAGAAGGTCTACCAAATGGACGCCGGCAACAGTGACGAAGCGTTGCGCGAGGTGGCCATGGACATCGCCGAAGGCGCGGACATGGTGATGGTCAAACCCGGCATGCCCTACTTGGACATCGTGCGCCGCGTCAAAGACGAGTTCCACCTGCCCACTTTTGCCTACCAAGTCTCGGGCGAATACGCCATGCTCAAAGCCGCCGCGCAAAATGGCTGGCTGGACCACGACGCGGTGATGATGGAGAGCCTATTGGCCTTCAAACGCGCAGGAGCTGACGGCGTGCTGACCTATTTCGCCATCGACGCCGCACGCTTGATCAAGGGGCAGTGAGCCCCCTGGCGGGCCTCACTCAGCCCACGTGGGCGGCGAAAAACGCCAAAGCCCGCGCACGGGCCTGATCGGCTGCAGCGGCGTCGAACGATGCGCGGTGGTTGCAGTTGAAGCCGTGGTCGGCGTCGTACACATGCACCTCCACTTGGGGGTGGGCCTGGCGAAACGCCTCCACCGTGTCCAAAGGAATCCAATGGTCTTTGGCGCCGAAGTGCGCTTGCACAGGGCAATGCGGTTGACGGGCCATTTCTGCCGCCGTTGTCACGCCGCCGCCATAGTAGGGCGCAGCCGCAGCCACACCCTTGACCAAACAGGCAGCGCGCCAAGTCAGCAAGCCGCCCCAGCAATAACCCACCACGCCGACCTTGCCGCCGCTCACGCTGGTTGCATGGTCCACGGCGGCTTGGATGTCGGCGATCACCCCTGGAGCGGGCAAGGCCTCGATGGCGGTTTTCAATGCAAAGCCGGCGCTCATGTCCTCGGGCTTGTAGCCCAGGTTCACGCCGCGCTGCTGGCGGTCAAAGGTGGCTGGCGCCACCGCCACATACCCGGCTTGGGCGTAGCCATCAGCCACCTCTTGGATGTGGGCGTTGACGCCAAAAATTTCTTGCAATACCACCACAGCCCCTTTGGCTTTGCCGGCAGGCTGGGCCACATAAGCCGCAAAAGTGTGGCCGTCAGCGGCTTTGAGTTCAATCATGTTTCCCATTTTCATCTCCTGTCAAAAAAACATTGCGCATCATAGGCACAGCTTGCGCCCAAACCAGGGGGTCAACCCTGGGCCAAGCGGCGCTCCAAAAACCCGAGGCGATCTTGGCCCCAAAAAATTTCGCCATCCACCACATAACTGGGGGCGCCAAAAACCCCGGCATCAATCGCCTGCTGGGTGTAGGCCTCATAGGCCACTTGCGCGCTTTGGCTGAACGCCTGCTCCAAACGGGCCGCGGGCAAACCTTGTTCACTGAGCAATGCCGCCAACACCTGGCTGTCGGCAATGTTGCGTTCTTGCGCCCACACGGCAGACAGCACAGCACCAGTGATCTTCATGGCGGCCGCATCGCCATCGTGCTGGCGCACCGCCACGATCAAGCGCGCAGCATCGTCGCCCGCCACCGGAAAATACTTGGGCTTGATGTGCAGCGGTTGGCTCAAAAATTCGCTGAATCGCTGTAACTCCACCAAACGGTATGCCTGCCGCTGGGGTGCCCGCGCGCCCAAGGGCAATCCACCGGAAATAGGGAACACCTTGCCGCCCAAATCCACTGGCAACACATTCACATGGGCTTTGAACTGCGCGGCCAAGTCGGTCAAGCGGGCATGGCCCAAATACGTCCAAGGGCTTTGCGGGGCAAAGTAGTAATCAATGGTCAAAGGCATGCTGTTCTCCACTTGTGTTATGTTTTTGGTCATGAGCTGGGCGGGCCCTCGCCGGGCCAAGGTCCCGTTTGTACCCCCAGCGCACATTTCTTGCAGGAGACACCCTTTGAAACCCGTTGTACTGGTCACAGGTGGCAGCCGCGGCATCGGTGCGGCCACGGCTGTGCTGGCCGCCCAGCAAGGCTGGGCCGTGGCTGTCAATTACTCCCAAGACGCCGCCGCTGCTCAGGCCGTGGTGGCGCGCATCCAAGCCGCTGGCGGCCTGTCCTTGGCGGTGCAAGCCGATGTGGGCGATGAGGCCCAGGTGATGGCCATGTTTGCGCATATCGATCAAGCCCTGCCCGCATGGGGCGCGTGCTGGGCGGGCTTGGTCAACTCGGCGGGTGTGGTCGACCAAGCCCAACGGGTCGAGGCCATGAGCGTGCAGCGGCTTGAGCGCATGATGCGCATCAATGTGATCGGCTCCATGGTCTGCGCCCGCGAGGCCATTCGGCGCATGTCCACCCAACTCGGCGGGCCAGGCGGGTCCATCGTCAACCTCAGCAGCGTGGCAGCCCGACTGGGCGGGGCTGGCCAGTATGTGGACTATGCCGCCAGCAAAGGGGCGATTGAAAGCTTCACCGTGGGCTTGGCTCGCGAGCTGGCCGCCGACGGCATCCGCGTGAATGCGGTGCGACCAGGCATCATCGACACCGACATCCACGCCAGCGGCGGCCAACCAGACCGCGCCCACTTGCTGGCCCCCCAAATCCCCATGCAACGGCCTGGCACCGCCGAGGAAGTGGCCCATGCCATCCTCTGGTTGCTGAGCGAAAAATCCAGTTACTCCACTGGTGGCATCATCGAAGCCGCCGGCGGGCGCTGAGCGCCCCCTTTCAACCCACCGCAACACACAGGAACACCATGAGCACCATCACCCATCACATCCACGGCAAGGCTGACGCGGGCCAAGGCCAGCGGCGCCAAGCCGTGACCAACCCAGCCACCGGCGCGGTCAGCGCCGAAGTGGTTTTGGGGTCGGCCGCCGATGTCAACCACGCCGTGGCCGCCGCCCAAGCGGCTTTTCCGGCCTGGTCCGATTTGCCCCCGCTGCGCCGCTCCCGCGTGATGTTCAAGTTTTTAGAACTGGTCAACCAGCACCGCGACGCCCTGGCACACGCCATCACTGCCGAACACGGCAAGGTGTTCACCGACGCCCAAGGCGAGGTCACCCGCGGCATTGAAATTGTGGAATTTGCTTGCGGCATCCCCCAGCTTTTGAAAGGCGACTACACCGAGCAGGTCTCCACAGGCATCGACAACTGGACCCTGCGCCAGCCCCTCGGTGTGGTGGCGGGCATCACGCCGTTCAACTTCCCCGTCATGGTGCCCATGTGGATGTTCCCGGTCGCCATTGCCGCGGGCAACACCTTTGTCTTAAAGCCCAGCCCCATCGACCCCACACCGGCTTTGATGATGGCCGACTTACTGAAACAAGCGGGTTTGCCCGATGGCGTGTTCAACGTGGTGCAAGGGGACAAAGAAGCGGTGGACGCACTCTTGGTGCACCCCGATGTGAAAGCCGTGAGCTTTGTCGGCTCGACCCCGATTGCCAACCACATCTATGAAACAGGTGCACACCACGGCAAGCGGGTGCAGGCTTTGGGCGGCGCGAAAAACCACATGGTGGTCATGCCCGACGCCGACCTCGACCAAGTGGTCGATGCCTTGATTGGCAGTGCCTACGGCTCGGCCGGTGAGCGCTGCATGGCGATTTCGGTGGCGGTGTTGGTGGGCGATGTGGGCGAGCGCATCATGCCCAAACTGATCGAGCGCACCAAGACCCTGAAAGTGCTCAACGGCGAGAACTTGGCGGCCGAAATGGGCCCCATCGTCACCCAAGCGGCCCATGACCGCATCACCGGCTACATCGCCCAAGGTGAAAAAGAAGGCGCTAAATTGTTGGTCGATGGCCGTGGCTTCAAGGGCGCTTCCGCAGGTGCAGGTTGCGACAACGGCTTTTGGATGGGCGGCACCTTGTTCGACCACGTGACCACCGACATGCGGATTTACAAAGAAGAAATCTTCGGCCCGGTGCTGGCCTGTGTGCGGGTGCCCGACTTCGCCACCGCGGTGCAAATCATCAACGACCACGAGTTTGGCAACGGCGTGTCATGCTTCACCCGCGATGGCAATGTGGCGCGTGAATTCTCAAGGCGCATTCAGGTCGGCATGGTCGGCATCAACGTGCCCATCCCTGTGCCCATGGCCTGGCACGGCTTTGGCGGCTGGAAGCGTTCTTTGTTTGGCGACATGCATGCCTATGGCGAAGAAGGCGTGCGTTTTTACACCAAGCAAAAGTCCATCATGCAGCGCTGGCCAGAGAGCATTGGCAAGGGCGCGGAGTTCGTCATGCCAACCTCAAAATGACCGACACCACCTTCGACTACATCATCGTCGGCGCTGGTACCGCCGGCTGCTTGCTGGCCAATCGCCTGAGCGCCAACGCCAGCAAGCGGGTGTTGTTGATCGAGGCGGGGCGCAAAGACGATTACCACTGGGTGCACATCCCCGTGGGCTATTTGTATTGCATTGGCAACCCGCGCACCGATTGGATGTACCAGACCGAACCCGCTGCGGGCCTGAATGGCCGCAGCCTGCGCTACCCACGTGGCAAGGTATTGGGCGGTTGCTCGAGCATCAACGGCATGATTTACATGCGCGGCCAATCGCGCGACTACGACCACTGGGCCGAGGTGACCGGTGACGCTCGTTGGCGCTGGGACAGCAGCCTGCCCTACTTCAAATTGCACGAAGACCATTACCTGGGTGCCAACGCATTGCACGGCGCCAAGGGCCATAAAAGCGATGTGCTTACCCAGGGCCAAAGCGTTTACCACCAGACCCTGAGACACCATAACGCCGGTGGCGAATGGCGCATCGAAAAACAGCGCTTGCGCTGGGACGTGCTCGATGCCTTTGCCCAAGCTGCAGTGCAAACGGGCATCCCCGCTACCGACGACTTCAACCGAGGCTCGAACGAAGGCGTGGGTTACTTCGAGGTGAACCAAAAAAGCGGTTGGCGCTGGAACACCGCCAAAGCGTTTTTGCGCCCCACTTGCTATGGCCGCCCCAACTTCGAGATGTGGACCTCGGCGCAAGTGGCCAAACTGCTGGTGGAGACCTTGCCCAATGGCCAGCAGCGCTGCACAGGCGTTGAGGTGTGGAACGGCCGAGAAATGGTGACGGCGCTGGCGACCCAATCGGTGGTGCTGACCGCAGGGGCTGTTGGCTCGCCGCAACTTTTGCAACTCTCGGGCATTGGCCCTGCGGCCTTGCTCCAACAACACGGCATCACCCCGACAGTGGATTTGCCCGGTGTGGGCCAGAACCTGCAAGACCATTTGCAAATCCGCGCGGTGTTCAAGGTCAAGGGGGTGAAAACGCTCAACACCTTGGCCAACAGTTGGTGGGGCAAGGCGGCGATTGGTTTGGAGTATTTGTTCAAACAAAGCGGCCCGATGAGCATGGCACCGTCTCAGCTGGGTGCCTTCACCCGCAGCGATCCGTCTCAGGCTTGGCCCAACATCGAATACCACGTGCAACCCTTGAGCCTGGACGCGTTTGGCGAACCGCTGCACCCCTTCCCCGCGTTCACTGCCAGCGTGTGCAACCTCAACCCGACCAGCCGAGGCACGGTGAATATCCAAAGCGCAGACTTCAGCCAAGCCCCGCTGATTGCCCCCAACTACCTGTCCACCGACGCCGACCGCCAAGTGGCTGCCGACTCGCTGCGCCTGACCCGACGCATCGCCGCTCAACCCGCATTGGCCCCATACCAGCCTGAAGAGTGGAAGCCCGGAACGCAGTTCCAAAGCGACGCCGACTTGGCGCGGCTGGCGGGAGACATTGGAACGACCATCTTCCACCCGGTGGGCACAGCGCGCATGGGCCGCTTGGACGACCCGCTGGCGGTGGTCGACCCCGAGTTGCGGGTGCGCGATGGGCGCGGCGGTGTGGTGCAAGGCCTGCGGGTGGTGGACGCGAGTGTGATGCCCACCATCACCAGCGGCAACACCAACAGCCCGGTGCTGATGCTGGCGGAAAAAGCCGCTGAATGGCTGGCTTTGGAAGCTGAAACCCAGGCGTAGCCGGGCTTTCCCGGCGCGGGAAAGCACCTAGAAAAAAGACCTCATTCAGGGCTTACATTGGCATCACTCGTTTGGGCGTTCACGCCCAGACCGAGGGTCCGAGGAGACACATCCCGAGAAACACCACCCAGGTGTTCGATACCCAAGCACCGCTGCGGCGGTGCTTTTTTTTGTGCCCAGACAGCAAGGACAATGTGCCCATGGATGTGTTGCTGATTTCTGTGGCGGCGGCCTTGGCCGGTTTCATCGACGCGATTGTGGGCGGCGGTGGCCTGGTCTTGGTGCCGGCCTTGTTTGCCACTTACCCGCTGGCACACCCAGCCACCTTGTTGGGCAACAACAAAAGTGCATCGGTGTGGGGCACCTCTTGGTCCACCTGGCAGTACAGCCGGCGCATCGATCTGCGTTGGTCGGCCGTGGTGCCGGGGGCAGGAGCTGCCTTGATCGGGGCCTGGCTGGGTGCGTGGTCAGTGACGGTCATTGACCCCACTTTTTTGCGCCGCGCCTTGCCCGTGGTGCTGCTCTTGGTGCTGATCTACACGCTGGCGCGCAAAGACATGGGTCGCGACCACGCCCCGCGCTGGGTGGGGCGAACCGAAGCCAGTGCCTTTGCCGTGCTGGGCTTGGTGCTCGGCTTTTATGATGGTTTTTTTGGCCCCGGCACCGGCAGTTTTTTGGTGTTTGCCCTGGTGCGTGTGTTGGGCTACGACTTTTTGAATGCGTCAGCCCATGCCAAAGTGCTCAACACCGCCAGCAACTTGGCAGCTTTGCTGTTGTTTGCCCTCAAGGGTCATGTGTGGTGGCACATTGCGTTTTATCTGGCCGTGGCCAATGTGATGGGCAGCTGGCTGGGAACGCGCTTGGCCTTGAAGCATGGCACCGGTTTTGTGCGCTGGGTGTTTGTGTTGGTGGTCTCGGCCTTGATTCTCAAGACCGGTTGGGACGCATTTATTCGCTGACGCGCTGGGCCACGCGCACACCAGCGCTGGCCTCTGCGGTACTCGCTGATGGAGTCCGCGCCCCAGATGGCGATGAACGTTGCGCCAGGGCGGGGCTGGATGCGCCTTTGGCATCGGTGGGCATCTCTTCTTTAGGGGCAACGGGACGCGGCGGCCAAGGCATGGTGGCCACCTCACGCGGTTTGCCCGTGGGCCGCGTCGCTTGCCCGCGCTGCACAGCCAAGATGTCCTCCTCAGCCGGGTACAGGCCTTGGATCACAAAGTCGAACAAACGTCGCGCTATCGGAGCGGCATTTTGCGCCCCAAAGCCCGCGTTTTCCACCACCATGGCCAAGACAATGCGTGGCTCTTCGGCTGGGGCATAGGCCATGAACAAGGCATGGTCGCGCAAGCGCTCATCAATGCGCGCGGCGTTGTATTTTTCGTTTTGCTTGACGGTGAACACCTGGGCCGTGCCGGTTTTTCCGCCACTGGTGTAAGGAGCGCCCGCAAAACTCGAAGCCGATGTGCCCTCGATGTTCACACCCACCAAGGTCTTGCGAATGAAGTCTAGGTTTTCAGCCGTCAAGGCCAATTGGCCAATCGGCTCTTTGGCCACTGGGGTCGCGCTTTTGGTCTCCACATCCATCACTTCGCGCACCAGGTGGGGCTTCATTTTCAAGCCATTGTTGACCAAGGTGGCGGTGGCATGTGCGAGTTGCAGCATGGTGAAGCTGTTGTAGCCCTGGCCAATGCCCAAGGAAATGGTTTCGCCCGAATACCAGCGCTGCTGCTCAGGCTTGCGGTAGGTGGTGCGCTTCCATTCAGTGGAGGGCAAGATGCCTCGCGACTCGCCCAAAATGTCAATGCCGGTGAGTTGGCCAAAACCGAAGGGCTTCATTTGATCGTGGATCAAATCCACGCCCATGTCGCGGGCCAACAGGTAGTAATAGGTGTCACACGACTGCACCACCGACTTATACATGTCCACCATGCCGTGGCCACCCTCTTTGTCGTCGCGAAAACGGTGGTTGCCAAACTGGAAAAAACCGGGGTCAGCAATTTGTTGCGCAGGGTTGCGCTTGCCCGTTTGCAAGGCCGCCAAGGCCATGAAGGGCTTGTAGGTGGAACCAGGTGGGTAGGTGCCGCGCAAAGCCCGGTTGAGCAAAGGCTTGTCCAAGGACTCGTTGAGCGCTTGCCAGTTTTCAACGTCAATGCCCTCGACAAACAAATTGGGGTCAAAGGTGGGTTTGCTGACAAAGGCCAACACCTCGCCGGTCCTGGGATCGATGGCCACCAAGGCACCGCGGCGATTGCCATACAGGTCTTCCACCAACTTTTGCAGCTTGATGTCGATGGCCAACATCACTGTGTCGCCGGGTTTGGCTGGGATGCTGCTCAAGCGCCGCACCGCTCGCCCGCGGGCCGAGGTCTCCATCTCGTGCACGCCGGTGATGCCGTGCAGTTCGCGCTCGTAGCTTTGCTCCACACCCAGCTTGCCAATGTAGTCGGTACCCCGGTAGTTGGCGGCATCATCTGAGTCTTCGATCTTGGCTTTTTCGCTGGTGTTGATGCGCCCGATATAGCCAATCACATGGCTGGCCAGTTCGCCGTAAGGGTAGTTGCGGAACAAACGGGCCTGGATTTCAACCCCTGCAAAGCGGTAGCGCTGCGCGGCAAAGCGCGCCACCTCTTCGTCGGTGAGGCGGGTGCGAATGGGCACTGAGTCAAAACTTTTCGACTCATCGATCAGCTTTTTAAAGCGCCGCCGGTCGCGGCCTTGGATCTCCACCACCGTGGCCAATTGATCAATCAGTGCGTCCAGGGGCTGCGTCACTTTGGAGGGTGTGATCTCCAAGGTATAAGCCGAGTAATTGGTGGCCAGCACAATGCCGTTGCGGTCCATGATCACGCCCCGGTTGGGCACGATGGGAACAATGGCCGTGCGGTTGCCTTCGGCTTGATCGTTCAAATCCTCGTAGCGATAAATTTGCAAATAGGCCAAGCGAAGTGCCAACAAGGCGAAAGCCACCACCACCGCCACCGAGGCCACCAAGATGCGGTAGCGAAAACGGCGCAATTCGACTTCGACGTTGCGCAGAATGCTCATAGCGGTCGGTTTTCGTCGGGGTCAGGCGCACGCCGTTGGGGGGCCAGCAAAAACACCGACACCAGCGGCCAAGCCAAGGCTTCCAACACCGGGGCCAGCAGGATCCACCAGCCAGGAAACAAGCTGCCCGAGAGCATGCGCACCGATAACTCCAGCACATGGGCGAGGACAAACAAAGGCAACACCTGCAAGGACTGCGAGGGCTCTTTGAACCACAGCAACCGGCGATGGATCAGCACCGCACAGTAACCCAGCACGGTGTACGACAAAGCATGCTGGCCGAGCAACGAAGAATGCTGCACATCATTGAAGATGCCAAAGAAAAATGCCACCCCGATGCCCACCCGCTGCGGTTGATGCACACACCAAAAAACCAGGACCACGGCCAAAAAGTCGGGTGCCCAAGCTGCATTGCCCACCAACAGCATGTTGAGCACCATGTTGAGCAACTGGGCCGACAGCAAGCTCAAGAAAATAAACCAAGGGTTGGCTGGCAGCAGCAATTGCTGGCCACGCGGCATGATCATCGCGGCCCCCCTTTGATGGGCAAGGTGCTGGGCCGCTCGTAGGGCGGTCGCGCAGGCACTTGTTTGCCCAAGGGCTCAAGGACCATCACATGGCGTGCGCCCTGCACCCGACCTTGGGGCTGGCACAAGATGCGCGCAAAAACCGACTCGGCACGCCGCTCCACCTTGACCACCACCGCCACCGGCACACCCGGGGGATAAATGGCATCCACCCCACTGGTGGTGAGCAAGTCACCCACCTCGATGTCGGCATTGGCTGCCATGTAGCGCAGCTCCAGCAAAGGTGCCCCACCCGCCTCACCATAAGCCACGCCGCGCGCGCCGGTGCGGACATTGAGCACGGGAATGGATTGTTCGCGGTCAATGACCAAGGTGACCTCGCTGACCAAGGGCATGACACGCGTCACCTGCCCCAACACCCCGGCGTCATCCATCACGGGCGAGCTGGGCTGAACCCCTTGCAAGGCCCCTTTGTCGATCACCACTTTGCGGGTGAATGGATCGGCCGAGTCATACAAAACCTCGGCAGCCAAGGTGCTGGAGGTCAGGCGCTCGCGCAACTCCAGCAGGCGGCGCAGTTGCAGGTTTTCCAGCGCCAGTTGCTCCACCTGACCCGAGCGCAACGCCTGCTGTTGCAGCTTGAGCGTCATGGCTTGCACCTGGGCTTGGGCATCGTCGCGCCCCTCAAAAAACCGACCCGCGACATCGAACAACCATTGCGGCCGCATCGACAACCACTCCATGGGGTAGAGCAGCAAAGAAATGGTGGCCCGCAACGGCTGGGTCACGCCATAGCGGACATCGGCCACCATCAACACCACGGACAAAATGGAAAACACCACCAACTTGGACAACGACGACATCCCGTGCTTGAAAAAAGCCGGGGGTTTTCGTTCAATGGTGCCCAGTGGCATAGGATTTCAATGGTTCAAAGCAGGACAAAGAAAAGGGCCCAACGCCGTGGGCCCATTGGGGCGCCGTGCGGTGCCCGTGGATTGTGCAAGCAGTGGCTCACTCGCTGGTGAATATGGAGCCCAAACGCTCCATGCGCTCCAGGGCCAGCCCACAACCGCGCACCACGCAGGTGAGCGGGTCTTCGGCCACCAACACCGGCAAGCCGGTTTCTTCGGCCAGCAAGCGGTCCAGGTCGCGCAACAAAGCGCCGCCGCCGGTGAGCATCATGCCGCGCTCGGCAATGTCTGCACCCAACTCGGGCGGGGTTTGCTCCAAGGCGTTTTTCACCGCAGACACGATGTTGTTGAGCGGGTCGGTGAGCGCTTCCAAAATCTCATTGGACGAAATGGTGAAAGAGCGCGGAACACCTTCGGACAGGTTACGGCCCTTGACTTCCATTTCTTTGACTTCGCTGCCTGGGAAGGCCGAGCCAATTTGTTTTTTGATGGATTCTGCGGTGGGCTCACCAATCAACATGCCGTAATTGCGGCGGATGTAGTTGATGATGGCCTCGTCAAACTTGTCGCCGCCCACGCGCACACTGCCTTTGTAGACCATGCCACCCAAAGAGATCACACCCACCTCGGTGGTACCACCACCGATGTCGACCACCATCGAGCCCGAGGCGTCTGACACGGGCAAACCGGCGCCAATCGCCGCGGCCATGGGCTCTTCAATCAAATACACCTCGGAAGCCCCAGCGCCCAAAGCAGACTCGCGAATCGCGCGGCGCTCCACTTGGGTCGAGCCACAGGGCACACAAATGATGATGCGCGGGCTGGGGCGAAACAGCGAGCGCGGATGCACCATCTTGATGAACTGCTTGAGCATTTGCTCGGTGACGGTGAAGTCGGCGATCACGCCGTCTTTCATGGGGCGAATGGCTTCGATGTTGCCGGGCACCTTGCCCAGCATGGCTTTGGCTTCGTGGCCCACCGCTTGGATACTTTTCTTGCCTTGGGGGCCGCCTTCGTGGCGAATCGAAACCACCGAAGGTTCGTCCAACACAATGCCTCGGTCGCGCACGAAAATAAGGGTGTTGGCTGTTCCCAAGTCGATTGCCAGATCGGTCGAAAAATACCGACGAAATGATCCAAACATGTCTATCCTAACGAGGGCGCTCAGGGCACCCTTGTGCGTTGCTTATCAATTCACCCGCAAGGCGCGGGTCACAAAGGCGAGATAATACCCTATCGCCCTGTCAACCAAGGCTTTTGCCACATGGGCAAAACACGGATTTGCCCAGTTGTTTGCCTACTTTTTGATCAATTCGCCATGTCTTTGACCTCCGCCGACATCCAGCGCTTGGCGCAACTCTCCCGCTTGTCCTTTGACCCCCCGTCAAGCCAACGCATGCTGGCGGGTTTGAACGATTTCTTTGCCATCGTCGAGCAAATGCGCGAGGTGGACACCAGCGGCGTGGTGCCCATGGCCCACCCGATTGACGCCATGCCCTTGAAAGCCTTGGCGCAACACACCCCCAGCGC
>Ga0214921_10009474_pt1 | contig 12320 bp, 13 predicted proteins | sample LL1505_MetaG_FD_177992 | JGI IMG/M metagenome (GOLD analysis project Ga0214921, IMG submission 177992) | Freshwater microbial communities from Lake Lanier, Atlanta, Georgia, United States - LL-1505 | ecosystem: Environmental > Aquatic > Freshwater > Lake | place: USA: Georgia | collected... | reverse complement strand
TCAACACCATCTTTGACATCAACGCCATCTTTGCCATCAACGCCATCTTTGCCATCAACGCCATCTTTGCCATCAACACCATCTTTGCCATCAACGCCATCTTTGCCATCAGCACCATTTTTGCCATCAATACCATTTTTGCCATCACATCCATCTGTGCCTTCTCTACCAGTATGGCCTCTTCTACCAGGTAATCCCATATGACCACGAGGTCCTTCTTTTCCTTGCTTTCCTCTTGGTCCTTCTTGACCCATAGGACCACAATCGCCTTTTATAATTTGAAGATTAAAAGGATTAAAATGAACTAATTTGTCATTACTATAGTCATAATCAGGATTATATTCATTTACTGATTTATCATATGGCAATGTAATTAACGATTTGCTTTGTTTCTTTATTTTTTTTATATATTTCTTATATTTTTTATAATTTTTATCAGAATTATTATTAGTTTCAATACCTACAACTGTATCATCGCTATCCGAATAGTTATTTTCAGACTCATTATTGGACATTATTATATAATACTTTAGATTTTAAAATTTTTATACTTTTTTTTTAATATATATATAAATAATAATCTATATATAATATAATATAATATAATGAATAAAATTATAGATAAAATAAAAAATATCTATAACACATTTGGTCAATATATTTTTTCTAATGATATTACTTGTTTAAAATCAAATAATATAACATTACAAGATAATAAATATATTATTATTAATAATTCAGGATTATATTATGTACATATATATGATAATATAAAACTAATACATATTAATATAAATAATAAAAAAACTCTGGTAAATGCAATAAATATGATACACTTTAGTGAAAATGATATCATAAATAAATACAATAATGACTTTTTTAATATGTTGATATGTAAAGAGCCAGATACTAATTAAAATTTTAGAAAAAATGAAATAATTATATTAAAGATTATAATCTTAGTATATTTATAATGTCATACAATGTACAATTAAACAATAAAGAAATTAATCAAACAATTGTAAAAAATTTATTAAAATTATTAGAAAGGAGAGAAATGATTAATTCAAGCGAGGATGAGTATAAAAAACTTGCTTCTGATTTGGAGACAAAAACTTCTTTTGAATTAGTGTTAAATGATAAAACTAAATGTGGTATTTATATTATAAATGCAAAATTAACAACAATTGTTAGTGGCACACCATTAGATCAATATTTATCAAATAATATTGATATTCATAAATTTATTGTTATTAAAGAAGTACTCAAAAAAGTTGTTAAACAAATTATGCACGAATATAAAAATGCTGAATTTTTCTTTGAATCAGAAATGTTAGAAGATATTCCAAGTAAAGATATTATTCCAAAGCACGAAATTATGAAAGCTGATGAAAAGAAAGAATTGTTATCTAAATATTCTGAAGCTGAATTATCAAGAATATTATCTACTGATATTATGTGTAGATATTATGGGGGAAAAGTTGGTGATATATTTAAGATTACTAGACCAAGCTATACAGCAGGTTATAGTATATTTTATCGTAAGGTTGTAGTAGGTTCATTAGACCTTTTATTCTAAATTTTAATTTCTTTATAATATTAATGACCAAATTAATTAATATTATAGAAAACCCTAGTAATAAAGATAATATTATAATATTTAATTTAATTAAAAATAATGATACAAGCAATGCGATTAAAATGCTTGAAGATAATAAAATATCGAATCTTAATATTAAAGATGAACATAATAATTATTTAATTCATTACATTGTTAATTATAATAATATTATTTTATTAAAAGAGTGTTTGAAAAAAAATATTAGATTGGATGTTCTTGATAATGATAATAGAACAATTTTATTTAATATTGTTAAATTTAATTATACTGAAATATTAAAATTATTAATTGAGCATAACAAAAATTTAGTAGGAATTTCTTTACTTGATATTAAGGATAAAATAGGACTAACTATTTTACATTATTCAATAATATCTAATAATTTTAACATATTTAAAATTTTATTAGAAAATGATGCAAATCCTTATATTAATGATAATGATAATAATAATTGCATTATTCTTACTATTATGAATAATAGAAATGAAATGTTAAAATATTTTATTGATAATAATTATAGAATGAATGTAGTGTCAGCAAAGAATGAAACTTTATTACAAATTGCATTAAATTATCAGAATGAATATGCTATTAAGCTATTGCAAAATACTAATATAGATCTGAATAACAATGATAATGAAAATGGTTTTACCATATTACATCAATCGGTTATAATGAATAATATTAATCTATTTAATGATCTATTAGATCACGTTAATGTTAATAGCCAAGATTTTTATGGTAATATGGCTTTACATTATATATTTATTGATAAGGCCTATGATTTTTTAGATATATTATTTAAGAAATCAATAAAGATAGAATATAATTACACTAATTACAATGGTGAAACACCCTTACATATATTATTAGAACAAAACATTAATGATATTGATGCAAAATATTTAGAGTTATTTATAAAAAATACTGATATGAATATAATGAACAATAATGGCGAGACTTGTTTATTATTACTCTATAATAATAATTTATTAGACACCTATAAAAATATATTAATCAACAAACCATTAAATTTTTTTATTAAAGATAATAATAATAACACGATTGATATTAATAAGAATGTCGATTTAATAGTAGAATCATATTATAATCAATTGTTAGAGAATAAGGAAAAATTAAAACAAAAAGATGATTGGGAATATTTCTGTGCTAATAATTTGTTAGATAAATTGAGAAAAATATCAAAATTTACAAATATTGAGGATATTTGTAAAGATAAAATAAAGGAAATAATAATAAAAGAAAAAAGATCATTACCCCAATTAATAAATTTAGATCTTAAACTTGATAATGGGATATTTGTGAATACGTGCTATTATACTGGTTTCCCAATAGACATATTATTTGGTCTAATGACATTAAGTAAAGATTTTCCTGATTTGGGGTTAATATTAGACTATCCACTGACAATTAATAAAAAATTAGAAGAATATTATAAAACAAATGGAACTGATTTTCCTTATAAATTAGATTTTTCTAATATTGAAATAATATGGTCTTATCAAAAATTATTTTATCCTTCTTATTTTGATGAAATCTTAAAAAAACAAATCAAAGAAAAGAAATATATAGTGATACCAATTGGTATAGAAATGTCAAATGGATCTCACGCAAATATACTATTTTGGGATGTTGATAATAAGACGATTGAAAGGTTTGAGCCAAATGGGTCAAATCCACCAATTGGTTTTAATTATAATAATAATTTACTAGATTCATTATTAAAATTAAAATTTCAACAATATGATAATGGTATTCAATATTACCCTCCTAGTAAATTTTTGCCATCAATTGGATTCCAAATATTAGAAAATTTGGAATCAGATAAATGTAAAAGAATAGGAGATCCCAATGGATTTTGTGGTGTATGGTCAATATGGTGGGTTTATCAAAGAATGCTAAATATTGATATTCAGATAGATAATATTGCTAATGAATTAATCAAATATATTAAATACGATGGTTTAAAATTTAAGAATATAATAAGAAACTTTAGTAGTAAGATAACAGAATTAAGAGATTCGTTTTTAAAGAAATATGATCTGGATATTAATGATTGGGTTAATAATAATTATTCTAGAACTGATTTAGAAAATCTAGAAAAAGATATTTTCAAATCATTTAATTAGATTATAAAACTATTTTCAGTATCATCAACATTCTCATTAAGAGGTGTTTCTTCTACAATATTACCATAATATTTAGTTAATTCAGACGGTGTCGCATAATCTAACATTATACCAATTGCCTTAACTTGAACATCTCCTTGATTTATATTCTTATTCAGGATTTGAATTTTAATATATTGTCCAACAACTAATTTTTCTTTCTTTGGTTTATGCATATAACCATCTGAAATTTCCCAAATATTAGTATCAATATTATCTTTTGTAATAAAAATCATAATCGGCCCATTAATACATACTATCACCTCCTGATTAATTACTTTAACATGACCGATAATAATAGTATTCTCAATGGGTATGCAGATTTTACAATGATAAGATACATTAAAAATAACATTCCCAGATAAATTTTCGGCAATAAGATCACCATCCTCATATTTCATAATACGATAAACCTCATCAATATAACCATTTTCATTACATTTTTTTTCTACTTTTTTTTTCAATACAATTTTCATATTATTTCGTATATCACTATTCATATAATATGGCTCTATTGATATATTTGTATTTTGTTTGATATTACGATACGGACTTGTTAATTTCATCATTTAAATATATTTAGATTAGTTATTTTTAAATATAAATTATATCAATTTTTTCTATTATATTATATATAAATGAGTTATAAATGTTTAAAAAATAATAATAAACAAAAACTTCAACCTATGTTTGATAATTATGAAATTGATAATAATTATCATCCGGTTAATTATGATGACAAACCTACTGATAGTGAGCCAAAAAGATCTTTTTTACTTAATTTATTTCATAAAAAAGCAAATAAGAATGTAGAACATTTTGGCGGCTGTTTTCTTGGTATTGGTGATTGTAGTAGTAGTAGTAAGACTGACAATTTAACAAAGAATACAAGTAAATTAAGTAAAAAAATTAATAATTCAACACTTGAAACTTCGGTAAATAATATGGTTAATGCTGCGATGACAAATGCATTACAAAATAATAAAGCAAGCATATCTGCAATGGCTCAAGCTGATAATGATCTGGATATTAGTAATAATGATGTTGGAGATGGTGGAATTAGTGGTATTAATCAGGATGCCAAATCTACTGTCACTGTAGATGATACAGTTAAGCAAGAAAACATTGCTAGTATTTCAAATGATTTTTCTACACAAATATCAAGTATCATTGATAAAGCAACTAGTGATGTGACAGATATAAGTAATAAAACTAAGGATGGTACAAATATAGGACAAACTATAGCTGGAATTGCAGGAGATGTTGCAGGTGTTGCCAATAATGCAATTAGTACTGCAGGTGATGTTCTTAAAAATATCATTGGCGGAGGTTCTCATACACAAACAAGTAATACTATTATAAATGAAGTTAATGAAGAAATAAATATAGATAATAGTGTAACAAGTAAATCAGAAAATAATATTAAAAATATAATGGAAACTTTATTAAGTGCTGAAAATATAGCAAATGCAATATCAACAGCACGGGCTAGTAATAAGCTAGTACTTAGTGGTAATAAAACTAAATTTATTAAAGATATACATCAAGAGGCAATTGCTGAGAATATTACAAAGGCATTGGTAAATCAGGTTAATAATTTAAAAGTTGGTAATAAAGTATTAAATAAATTAGATAAGGTATTACACCAAGTTAATAGTAAATATTATAAGTCTGAAGACACCAAATCACAAGGCGATTTGGCTGATATTGGTACGGGGTTAGTTGGTATTATAGCGGCTGGTGGTGATGCTGGTAAAAAAATATTAGATGGTGCTGCTGGTTTAGTAGAATCACCATTTAAGGGTCTTGCTGAATTGATGTGGCCATTAATAGGACTTGGCGTTTTGGTAGTTATTGGTTTAATAGTGTGGTTAGTGTTAAAAAAATCTTCTAAATCAGACTCTGGATCAAGTGATGATTTTTCTGATGGTGATGGTGATGGTGATGGTGATTTCGATTCTCTTGGTGATAGTTAAATTTTAATTTGTATTTCTGGTAGATCTTCTTCATTATCTGTAGTCATTGTAATAAATTCCCCATTATCAACAATATCTAATAATTTTCTACTAATATCAGATTCAACAAATTCTACATATAACATTTTAGATCCATTAAGAATCATTGATATTGTGGTTTTAAAATAGTCTTCATAATATTCCTTGAATTCTTTTAATGTAGAATTTTTACAATAGATTAGTTTTGCCCAAGCATTCATCTGAATGTTTCCAATAATAATTTCTTTTGCTGGATTTGGTGTAAAATGTTCAATAGACTTTTTCTCAAGATCAATCGATGTATTTTTATAATTATATAATTCTTTATAATTATTAAAATATTTAATCATTTCAACTATCATTAAATTATATGCAATCTCGCGAGATTCATCATGAATATTAATAATACCACAAGAATATTTAATATCATCTAATGTTAATTTAACGATATTATAATTAGCACATCTTAAATTAGCGGCATATTGAATCCACAGAAGATGATCATTATCAAATTTATTAAATTTAATAGCATAAGAAATATCAGACTCTTTAAAATCTATAACTAATTGTTCTATAATATCTTTTTCTGAAATTGTTTTATCAAATAATTTAATAGTTTGGAAAATAAAAACTATATGATCTTTATTATCAATATCAAAAACTATTGGTGTTGGTTTATTACATTTTGCTTCCCACGTCTCATCTTCAATAGTATTTAATAAACTTTGAATCTTAGTATTATAATTTTCGTTAAACATATTGTAAGCAAATTTAATTAGGTTGATATTATGATTCATTTTATCAAACAAGTCGATTGCCCATTTAATCGTATGATCGTATTCAGTTGGAAAATTAGTTAATACACATAATAGATATGATTTTTCTTGATAAATTGATTCTATTGAACTTGATTCTGTAATAAATGGGATAACAGTATGAACATTAAACTTATAATTATCGATACTACAATCAAAAAAAGGTATATTATATTGAAATGATTTAATATCTAATACTCTTGACATTTTAATATCATTAGTAATATTTATAATACAATTAATATTATTGAAATTAACTCTTTCAATATCATCTGTCATGATAATATCATTAAATAGTAATTTATTCATATAGTCTAATATTTTTTTATCATTTCCAACAATCAATATATTTTTATTATTATAATTCAGATTACAATTTTTTAAATTCAAAAATAACAAGTCATTAATCATCATAGTATTAGATCCATCATAATGGTAATCTATTTTTTTAGTAGTATTTAGTATGATTGATTTTGTCTCATTAATAGTAATATTATACTGCATTATGAATATTATAATTATTTATTATTAATTATAATATTTATCAATTTTTTTTACTTTTTAGAATTAATATCTCATCTTCTTGGGTATTTATTATGTTTTTAACAAAAGGTGATATGTTATTTTCTTTTTCAAGTAATTTCTTACTCATATGAACTGCCATTGAATGGTGTGGTATCATACCTAATTTATATTGTTTTTCTGTTATTAAAAATTGATTTCTAATACACCATATATTTAATATTATAAATGATAACCCTATAAAAAAACCATTAATTTCTTGATAAATTAATCCCATAAATAAAAACATCCATCCTGTCATGAGTAGTGTCATATATGCGTCATTTATACTAAATCTTATATCATCTATTTTATCTACCCATACATTCATAGTTGATAATAGACCTGATAATACCATTATAAAAAACATAATAACATAGTGATTAGTTTGTAAATGTGTCATTATATAATAATAGGTATTTTAATTGATAAATGGAAATAGCTTGGTTAATTTTTTGAAAACCTTAAGAGTTTTAATTATTTAAACGCGTTTTGCAACAGCATCAGCTAACCAGGCAGAACGAGTTAGGACTAAATATACAGCAGAAGCAGCTACAACCATGTATAGACCATTTTCAATTGGTAATTTAGTGCCAAATAATTTATTTAAAACTGAATCTACAGATTTAACAAGGTTTTGGTTGAAGGCGACTAAGCCCCAATTTAATGCACCTACAAAGACTAAGCAAAGTAGTACAACATCAACAAATATTATATCCATATTATTATATAAAAAGAATTAGAAATTTTTTTAAAAATTTTTAAATATTTTTATATTAGTTTATTGGGCTAACTAAAAGATAGCTGAGTTCGGATGGTCCAAATGATAATGTTATATATTCACCCATTGTTATTTTATTTCTAGGCTGGAAAACTTGCATTACATTTATATTATTTCCTTGTTTCTTTATTAAAATATATTCATATAATTTATTATTATGTATTTTATTTTCTTTATTTAATTCTCTTTCATAAATTATTAAGTAGATATTATAATAAGGATTAGATCCAATTCCAAATAAATCATAATTTTTATTATTATAATAATAAGTCTTATATGGGTAAGATCCTTCTTGTTTGTTTTCTTCATTTGGATTATTATCATAATTTACATGAGTTTTATCAATAATATCATTTCCAATTTCTTTATTATTAATCATATCACTATATTTTTTATCTATAAAACCATTATCAAGTAATCCATAGTTAGTATTATCAGTATTCCAATATTTATTATCATATTCAACATTATTAATATTATTAGTATTATTATGAGGTTTGAATGGTAAATTAACTGCAGGTACATTAATTAGACCCAGGTCTAAATTCCCAAACCCTTCTTTATTTATTATTCGTGATACTAATTCTGGTTTGCAATGATATATATAAATACAAAAAGCTACTACAAATAATATTAAAGTAAATTTTTTCATATATATTTATTTAGAAAATTATTTGATAATAATTAACTTATAATAATTTTATTAATTCTAAATTTCTAATATTTTCTTTATCTTTTCCTAAATTTAAGGCAATTGTCAGATCATTATTAATTATATTTATAATAATTTTCTTCAATTGTATCTTGACATCAGCAATATATTCATCTTTAAAACAGACCTTCCACATATTAGATTCCTTAACCTCAATTCCCCAATGTTTTTCATTAAATATATCAAAGAGTCTTGATAAGAGGGGTAATATTTTTTTATCAGTATGGACTTTTAATAAGTCTTGATTATTAAACTGAATAGCATCTGATTTTATCATTGTTGATGTAATCTTAGATGTAATCTGAATAATTTTTTGATCAATATCGTATTGATAATCTCTTAATTTAACATGATAAGATGAAAGAGATTTCATTATATCTCGTTCCATATTATAATACTGATCTCTTAATTGATAATTCTTTTTTATAATATTATTTAATTCCACCAAAGAACTATTAATATCATTTACAAGCCATGGAAAATTTAATTCGTCATTTAATTGCACGATCAGCTTGCGAATAATTTGTAATCCGAGATCTAATTTTGCAATAGATGATGACAAGTTTGATATCATTACTATGGAATATGTCTCATTATTATGGATAAATGTGTGATAGTCCAATTCTTTCATTCCTTGAATTTGTGAATTGAAACTAATCATTATACCCCATTTAATATGATGTTCGATCATATCATTTTGTAATTTTATAATTTCATCCTTATTAACAGTCGTATTATAGTTTTTGCTTTCAAGAATTATAATAGTATTATCTGGTAAGATTAACCAGGCGTCTCCTGAATGTGCGGTTTGGCTTTTTCTATCAAATTTAATATCGCCATATCTAGTATCAAATATATTTTCTAAAATATTCTCTGCAAAATGTCCTTTCTTATTTGAGTTACTTGATAATCCAATTAATTTATTTAATGACGAATCTAATGACTCAATATGTTCTACAATATTTAAATTCTTTATGTTATCTTGCAATTCATTAATTTTTAACATCATATGATTGTGTTCTGTTATTTGATATTTTGGAAAATGAATATGATATCCAGTATTAAATATTCTCATTATAAATTCGTCTAATTCATCCTTATTAATATTATTTAAAATTGGATAATCATTTGTATTTAAATTTAAGGTGATAGATATATTTTCCATTATCATTAATTATTATTTTATGATTAAATAATAATTAATTCATTTTTTATAAAATTATTTAAAATAGTATTGTTATATAGAAATATAATGCAGATTTTATTTTGTTTGCCCGGTAATTCATTTAGTTCTCACTTTTTACTTTCATGGAGTATGTTGATTGATGCGTGTTATAAAAAAAATATTAATATTGTTTTAGCTCCAGGTGTTGCTTCAAGTCTTTCTTTAGCCAGATCAAAATCGTTAGGTTATACTGCATTAGGCGGTGCTAACCAATTACCTTTTCAAGGTAAAATTGAATATGACTTTATAATGTTTCTAGATAGTGATATTCTTTTTAAACCAGATGATTTCTTTACATTACTTGAATCACCCCACGATATTACATCAGGATTATATATGCATAATGATAATAAAAATTATAGTACATGTCAAAAATGGGACACTGATTATTTTCTAAAGAATGGATCATTTGAATATATGACTCCTACTGCTTTAGAAGCTTATAAAAAGAATGCTCTATCAAAATATATGCCAATTGCATTTACTGGCCTTGGTTTCACATTAACGAGAAAAGGTGTCTTGGAAAAATTATCATATCCAATATTTTGGGCAGATATACAAACTATTCCAAGTACCGATTCTACTAAACCAGACGCTGTAGAAATTCCATCTGATGAAATGGCTTTCTTTTTAAATTTAAAGAAAGCTGGTATTACTAGTTATGTTGATACGAGTATTAGAGTTGGACACGAAAAACTTGTTGTACTATAAATGATTTAGGAATTTATTAATATATATTATTCATATGTTTAAAAAATGTCTAGATATTATTAAATACAGTAATAATAAAAAGTCCTATATTATATATAATAGTAATAATGTAATTCAGAAGATAAAGCAATGGAAACAATTATTACCAATTGTCGAACCATTCTATGCAGTTAAGTGTAATCCAAATATTAATATTTTATATTTATTAAATAAACATAATATCAATTTTGATTGTGCTTCTAAAGACGAGTTAAAATTATTATTAAAGAATGATATTCGCTCTAATAGAATTATTTTTGCAAATCCTTCTAAAATGATTGAACATCTTAAATATGCACGGTCAAAAAATGTTAATTTAATGACTTTTGATTCTATCGAAGAATTAAATAAGATTAAAACATATTATCATGATGCAAAATTATTAATTAGAATTAAAGTTGATGATTCTAAATCATTATTACAGTTTAATAAAAAATTTGGTATTGATGTAGAACAGGTTAGATGTATGTTATCATATGCCAAACTATTAAATTTAAATGTGGTTGGTTGTAGTTTTCACATTGGTTCAAGATGTACTGTATATAGTTTATATGAATATGCAATTTATAAAACAAAAATTGCATATGATATTGCAAAAGAATTAAATTATAATTTTAGTATAATTAATGTGGGTGGTGGATTTTCAGGAACTGATGATATATTATTTAAAAATACAGCTAATACTATAAATAATAGTATTAAATTTTATTACACCAATAATAATATTAATATAAATTTTATGGCAGAACCAGGACGATATTTTGTAGAATCTGCATATACTGTTGTTGCAACAATTATTAATAAAAAAAAAGTACATGATACTTTTATATATTATATTTCAGAAGGTGTTTATGGCACATTTAATAACATACTTACTGATAAAGCGGAGATTAAAATTAATACTTTTAGACAAGGTCCATTATATCGAACTACTATTTTTGGGCCATCATGTGATTCATTGGATTGTATTGCAACAGATGTTGAGATGCCAGAATTATTTATTAATGATACAATATATGTTGAAAATATGGGAGCCTATACAACAGCATGTGCAACTAAATTTAATGGTTTCAAACCAGCTGAAATCAAATATATTCTATAACGCTAAACCATTTAAAATTAAATAAACATTTAATATTAAATGAATAATAAAATTATTTGCAGAAAATGTGGGGGGGACCATCTCACAATTAAATGTGGTAAAGAGAAAGAAGAGCCCGTTGTAATTAATACAGAGCCAATTATCATTAAACAGGAATATGAAAAGCCAGTTAATGATAGAAGAGATTATATAAGAAATAATAAACCTAGAAATTATGATAAGAGTAAATTATCAACAGTTAAATTATCAGATCTTCCCTTAGATACCACTGAATCAGAACTTTATGAACTTTTACAAGATTGGGGTCATATTGTTAAAGTTAAAGTATTATCATATAATGAATGTAATGTTGCATATATTGATTTTATACATAATGAAGAAGCAATATATTTTATTGAGGCAATTGATAAAACTCCATTTGATAGATACATAATTACCGCTGAATTATGTCAAAATAAACAGCAGTAAATTGGACAAGCTATTTTCTTTAATCTGAATTAAAAAAAATTGGACAAGCTATTTTCTTTAATCTGAATTAAAAAAAATTGGACAAGCTATTTTCTTTAATCT
>Ga0214921_10009473_pt1 | contig 12320 bp, 15 predicted proteins | sample LL1505_MetaG_FD_177992 | JGI IMG/M metagenome (GOLD analysis project Ga0214921, IMG submission 177992) | Freshwater microbial communities from Lake Lanier, Atlanta, Georgia, United States - LL-1505 | ecosystem: Environmental > Aquatic > Freshwater > Lake | place: USA: Georgia | collected... | reverse complement strand
ACTAGTCAAGACAGTCAAAAAACTGGCAGAACAGAAAGGTTCTGACCACGTAATCTATACATCCCCATCTAAGAATAGTATTATCCAAGAAGATAAGAAAGAACATTATCTAAATTTAATGTTCCCAAATACTTCTTTTAAAAGTATCACATCTTTATCTGAAACGATTAAAGATTTATCGCAGAAATATAAACATGTAGTTTTGGTTGTAGGTAGTGAACAATCTACCAGCTTAAAGAAACTTGTTAAAGAATCAAGTTTCATCCAGATTATTTCTACTTTGGATAAAGACCCAGATGTTAATTCTTCAAAGATGAAGTCTTTTGCTACTAAAGGGATTTTTGAAGAGTTTAAGAAAAGATTGCCAAGTTCTGTTCGTGAACTAGATGGTCGTCGTTTAATGAACGATGTCCGTATCACATTGGGTTTAGAACCAATTAAAGAACAGTTAAACTTGGTCAAAGATACTGTGCGTGAACAATATTTCCGTGGAGAGATTTTTAATGTTGGTGATATTGTTGAATGCAACGGAGAAAAATTAACAGTAGTTAAACGTGGATCAAATCACTTACTACTTAAAGAAGATAGTGGTAAGTTAGTTTCTAAATGGATACAAGACGTAACACCAACGGAAGAAAAAGAAATGAATGAAGACTTAACGGATAAGACTTTAAAGACCAACGATAAGATTAAAGTTGCTCGAGTAATCGCAACTATGCTTGGTGTTGATAAAGCTGAGGCAACTACAAATTCTGAGTTGCTTGTTAATACAGCACTACGCAGAATTAAATCTAAGACATTGAATCCTGAAGCATTGAACATTGTTAACAAGATGTTACAGTTGGCAAATCAAGTTGGTATTCAGTATGACACCAATCTGATTCCTCAGAAACTTACACAAGAAGAAACTAAAATAGAAGAATCTACTCCTTATTATAATAAACCTTCTTTCATCAAAAGAATGTCACGTCTTGCTAAACAAGAACGTATAGCACGTGAAAAGAAAGAAGCGCATGGAACTAATGAGCCAGGACATTCTTTAGATACAACTGGTAGCGATACTTTACGCAAACAGAAAGTTAATCACCACTTAGGTGAGAATGCACCAGTTGATGTAAGTAAAGTTAATCATGCTGGAGATGAACCTCATGATGAGGAATGGGAAGATACTGGTATTTGCCCAGTGCACAATGTAAAGCATGGAGAAGAAGGCTGCGAACACACTAGAGATGTGTTGGAAAAAGAATTAGATTTAACTGATGAAGAAATCGATCACATCATTAATACTACTCCAGATGATGAATTCATCGATGAGTATGAAGATGATGAGTTTGGTATTATTGATCCAGACACTGGAGAAGAATACGACGAAGAAGAATGCGCATGCACTATGGAAGAGCAAACAATCCTTGAAGTTCTTTCAAGAACAGAACGTATGCGTGCAAGAATTCGTTTCGCAAAATCAAAAGCCAAACGTGAGCGTAAAGCATCTATTGCTTTGAGAACACGTGCCAGCACTAAGACTACAAACAAACGTGCACGTCGTTTAGCAATAAAGTTAATGAAGAAGCGTCTATTGCGTGGTCGTGATTATAACAAACTTTCAGTTGGTGAGAAAGAACGTGTTGAAAGAGTTATTCAAAGACGTAAAGCAGTTATCGGTCGTGTAGCAATGAAACTTGTTCCACGTATTCGTCAAGTTGAGAAAGCACGTTTATCTCATACAAAATATACAAAGGGGTCTGGTAATGTTGCGTTTTAAAGAATACTTAGAAGAAGCAGCAGTAGATGCTAAGGGATTTAAAAGTTCTACTGGTGGTTTGACACAAAAAGGTCGTGACCATTATAATAGAACAGAAGGTGGAAATTTAAAAGCACCTGTCACTACACCACCATCAAAATTAAAACCAGGAAGTAAAGCTGCGAATCGTAGAAAGTCTTTCTGTGCTAGAATGTCTGGTGTTGAAGGACCAATGAAAAAACCAAATGGTGAACCAACTAGAAAAGCACTCGCCCTAAGAAAATGGAATTGTTAATATGAATGAAACTGTAGTCACTGCGAAAATTTGTTTGGCGAATACATTCTTAATGTATTTCAAAGCACATGCTTATCATTGGAATGTTGAAGGAATGTTCTTCCCACAATACCATGAATTCTTCGGCGACTTGTATGAAGAACTTTATGGCGCAGTCGATCCAATGGCAGAAGAGATTCGTGCTTTAGATGAATATGCTCCAAGAAATATAGAAGAGTTTTATAAAGTTACAACTATTAACAACGATAACTCTGCTGCTAACATAACAGAGATGTTGCAAGATTTACAAGAAGCCAACAATAAAACCATCGAGAGCCTAAATAAATTGTTCGATTTATTAACTAAAAACAAAGAACAAGGATTTGCTGATTTTATTGCTGGGCGATTGGATGCTCATAAGAAACATGGTTGGATGATTCGTTCCAGCTTAAAGAAAATTGGAGAATAAGATGGCTAAAAAATTTAAAGATCTAGCTGGCGCATGCTGGAAGGGATATAAAGCTGTTGGTCTTAAAGACAAAAACGGCAGAAAAGTTCCTAATTGTGTTCCTGAGGAAGTACAGTTAGAAGCTAAGCGTGATGAAGAAGAAATTGAAGATCGTGAAGATCGTTCTGATTACAAATTATCTCCATCTGGTCGCAAGACACATAAGCAGATTGTTTTCAAAATGGGTGAAGAAGATCTCAAAGAAGGAACAGTGAGTAAGAAAGATTATTCTTGGGGTAAGATGATGACTGTTCATCATGGTAAAGATGTTTCTTATCCATTACATCCCGAGCATCAAAAAATTGTTAAAAACTTAAGACCGAGTGGAGAGCATTCGAAAGCTATGTATAAAGACGAAACTGGAAATCAAGTACATGTAACTCGTGAGAATGACAAAGTTCATTTTGTTTCTCACAGAACATCTGGTAGCAAAAAGACTACTGTTGATTACAAACACTTTGACGAATCAGTTCCAGCAAAGAACACTGATGTTTCTGACAAGTCTTGGTTAAAGGACGCAGGTAAGAAGCCAACAGTTAAATCTGATTTGAAAAACTTTAAGAACTTCTTAACTGGTAAGAAAGAAACTAATGAAGAAGTAGAAAAAATTTCTGAAGCAGCACCATTCAAGAATAAAGACGATGCTGTGAAGTATGCTAAAGAAAAAGTTAAAACCCATCGTGATAACCTTGATGGTATTGAGATTTATGCTCATAGTGGTGGCTTTGATGTTAACCACACTGCAAATTCTTCTGGTCGCAACTCTCTACAAAAAGTTGGCGCAAAACATATTGGAACTATCTACAAAGAAGAAGTTGAACAAGTAGAAGAAGGTTGGTATGAAAAGCCAGCATCAGCATATCGTCGTAAAGGTGACGAAGTAAGAGATAAAGCTCCAGTTGCTCCAGTTCCAGATAAGAAATATATCAAAGGAACACCTGAGAATAAAGCATACAAAGCAACTAAGAAACCAATCAATGGTATGCCAACTAATGAAGAAGTAGAACAGATTGATGAGATAACTCATGAAGTAGGTATTAGCTATGACAAAAATGCAATGCGTGCACAAGGTAAAGTTAGAGTTGCAGCTAAAGACCACGACGATGCCAGAACTAAAGCATTGGATTCTATGAAAGGTCGTGAGAAGAATGTAAAAGCACATACTTCCAGAAACCTTGCTAAAGGTAAAGAAACTGATACTGCTAAGTTTAATGAAGAAACTCTTGATGAAGTATTAACTCCATCTATGGGTGCTGGCAAATATGTTAAAGATTTCCAAAAATCTGATGCGCCACAATTTGAAGGTAAGAGTAAAAAGAAGCGTCAGGAAATGGCAATCGCAGCATATCTACAAGCTAAGAGAGAAATGAAAGAAGAAACGAAGTATGTTGTTCACTATACCAATGAAAAGGGTGAGCACGTGAATTCTTCTAAAGCGTTTGATGATAAAGCTAAAGCTGATGCGCACGCAGCCAAAGGTAACGCTATGGATAAAGTTGGTGGTAAGTATTCTGTCAAAGCTATTCAAAACGAAGGAATTATCAAAGGAACAGCTGAAGTTGTAAAACAAGCAGTTAAAGTTCCTTATCGTGCAGCTAAACGTGTTGTAGGTGGCGTTCTTGATACAGTTAAAGATATTGGCGATGCTGCTAAAAATATCAAGAAAAAATTCAAAGAAGAATTTGACGAAAACGGGGAGTTAATAACTAACATGAAATCATACAAAGAATTTGTTCAATCTCTCGATGAGATTAAAATGTCAGACTTACCATCACGCAAAGTGAGTGGTAAATATGGCACAGAGTATTACAAAGGTGAAGCAGAAGCAGATAAAAAAGGTTATGACGACGAAGACAAACCAGCAAAACCAGCTGGCGAGAAACGTGGTCGTGGTCGTCCAGCAGGTTCTACATCTGGCGCACGTCAGAAGGGAACTATCGCTAAGAGAAAAGGTAGTGGTGTCGAAATGACAGGCTATCCAGTACACTTGCCTAATTTCAAATAAGGAGAATAAAAATGGCACTATGGTCAAATACAGACGTTGCAGGTAGCAAACCAAAATATCTATCAGCAGCAGAAAAAACAGCTACAGCAGGTGTTTCATCTGCAGAAGCAGCAGTGGTAGCAAATAAAGCAAAGGGCGCAGCACACGCTGGTTGGGTACAGTATAGAACATATACTGACGCACAAGGTGTTGTTCGTAAGAAAGCAGAAGTTCTAGTTGCTATGAGCAGTATCACTGGCGATAATAATGCTGACGATACAACAGTTGGTATTGATCCAGCTTAATAAATAAAATTGGTTGAGGGGAGATTGGCTCCCCTCGTTTTAGAATGGGTTAGTATGTTAGAGAATATTAAAAGCGAACTTGAAACATTGAGAGCAGCTCATAAAGAAAAGATGGATTTTCTTACGCAGTTACGCAACACAATGATGCAGACTGAAGCAGAAATACATCAGCTTAATGGTGCTATTGCGATGTGTGAAAAATTTATGGTATCAGCAGCAACTGAAAAGACAGATGATGCAAGAAAAATTAAATGATGCCAATTTTCTAATTTATGCTATGCACAATTATGACAACCCACAATGTCATAGTGTAGCTGAATTTGAAGATGACCTGAAAAAATTTATATACCTGAAGAAGTTAATATACAGATATAAAAACGCAGGTGAATTAAGAGAGCGATTAATATTAAATCACATTATCGTTTTATATAACATCTTTGGAGAAGCAACAACCAAAATGTTATTTTATAAAATCGAAGAAGACTTGTGGCCACAGTTAATTACTTTCTTAGTTTATCTTAATAGAATGCCAGAGACCATTCCAGAATATGGAATCAATCTTACTGATATTAAATTGGACGAATCAATAATTGCAGTCTTAAGGAAGATATGAGCAGACTAATAGACAACTTGATAGCATATAGAATTTTAACTATGCTAATCAAGCCATTCGAAGATACTCAAGCATACAAACTTGGTATCATTGACGCTAAGGGTAAAAACCTTAAGAAGTCCAGCACATTAAAAACTTCTGCAGAAAAAGATGCATATACTTATCTGAATCGTTTAGTTTTTAATATGAAGAAGATTATTAACAAACTTCCAGGTGGAGAGAGTAAGTTAAAGAGTCTTGTAGCTGCATTGTTTCTAGTTAAAGAATATTATCAAAGTAATGATAGAACTACATCTTTGATGGAACAGAGATACAATCAAATATTACAGATGCTTGATGAAAATGTATATTTGGTTGAAGAAGAAATTTTAGTTCGCAACTTCTTGAAAGAAGATGCAGTTGCCAATGTTGCTGGCGCAGGTGTTGCCACTGACACTCCAGCACCATTGAAAAAAGACATCGCTAAACATAAACAGATGGCAAGACGCAAACCACCAGTTGAGACCGCATAATGTGGATGTTAAGTTTTCTTCCAGATGCATTTCTGGTCTGGATAATCAATATTGTTTTACTTGCTGGTATAGTGGGTACAACAATTTCAATTTTATTTAAGGTAGCCATCCGTTGGATGCCTTGGATTATTCCGTATCGCACACTATTACAAGTTGTCAGCATAGTATTACTTTTAGCTGGTGTGTATTTTAAGGGTGGTCTCGCCATCGAGCAGGAATGGAGAGCCAGAGTTAAAGATCTAGAAGCGAAGGTTGCCATTGCTGAAGCGCAGAGCAAAGATGCCAATACTAAGATAGAAAAAGTTTATATCGACAGAGTTAAAGTTGTTAAAGATACTCAAGTCGTTATACAAGAAAAATTAAAAACTGTAGAAGTTAAAGTTGATGCTGAGTGTAAAATTGTTCCAGAAGCAATCAGCATATTAAATGATGCAGCAGCAGGAGTCAAGAAGAAATGAAAAGACTTCTACTATTATTACCAGTATTATTGTTGGCAGGGTGTTTAGTCACCACTCCAGTTAAAAGAAAGTTTCCAGAAGTTCCAAAAGAACTTATTGAAGCATGTCCTGATTTGAAGAAAACTGAACCTACAGAGAAGTTATCTGAGGTAATTAAAGTTGTTATTGATAATTATGGACAATACCATGAATGTAAAATAAAAGTGGATACTTGGGTCGAATGGTATAAAACACAAAAAGATATTTTTGATAGCGTAAAATGACCCCAGTAAATAGTTCAACCAATATAGACCAAACTATTATGGATCAAGAAAGAGTAGCTAAATTGGAAACGCAAGTAGAAGCAATCAAAGAAGATGTTAGCGAAGTTAAAAGCGACATTAAAGAATTGCACTCACGCATCACCACAGGTAATCGTGAGATTATGGATAAACTTGATGAAAAGATAGACGATCTTGCAAAAGCAGATAGGGAACAACACACAGCATTAAAAACCTCAATGGATAAAGTTAGAGAGCGTGTTGATGTTCTTGAACGCTGGAGATGGATGATTGTAGGTGGTGCAATAGTTCTTGGATATGCATTGGGGCATATTGATGTTTTACAAAAGTTTATAAAATAAATTTGCTTTTAATTGTGAACTAGGGTAAAATAGTTACTCTAGTGGAGTTATTATGTTATACATTGATGTTAAGTTTGCAAACATTCTTGGATCACGTCTAAGAAATTTCAAACAGAAAAAAGATTACCTTTGGAATTATTCATGCCCAGTTTGTGGTGACAGCACCAAGAACAAGCTGAAAGCACGTGGTTACATTTATCGTGCCAAGTCAGATTTGTTTTGTAAGTGCCATAACTGCGGACATGGAACCAATCTCGGCAACTTAATCAAGTATGTCGATACAAACCTTTATGATGAGTATGTTCTTGAACGCTACAAGAGTGGCGCAACAAGATACAATGACCACAAAGACATTGCTGATACCAGTGTCGTCTTAGAAACTCCCGATGAAGAATTGCTCGAGGATGATATTCTCGAATCACTTACACGTATCGATAAATTACCAGATACTCATCCAGTACTTCAATATATAAAGAACCGACAGATACCAGAGGATAAGTGGAAGTTACTTTACTTTGCTCCAAAATTTAAAGCGTATACTAATACAATTACACCAAAATTTCAAGAGCCGATAGTAGATGAGCATCCAAGACTTATTATTCCATACTTCACTACAGCTGGAAAATGCTTCGCCTATCAAGCTAGAGCATTCGGCAAAGAAGAACCTAAGTATTATACAATTAAAGTAGATGAAACGCAGGAGAAAATTTATGGACTCGATCGCTTGGATTATAGCAAACGTATATACGTTGTTGAAGGACCAATTGATTCGCTATTCTTACCGAATGCAATTGCTGTTTCAGGAGCAAGTTTTGATACCCCTACTATTCGGCAGTTACTTACTAATGCAACGATAGTAATGGATAATGAACCACGTAATAAAGACATAGTAAAACAACTTGACAAATATATTAGTTTGGGGTATAATGTTTGTATGTTCCCAGACACCGTAATGCAAAAAGATATCAATGAAATGATTTTAGATGGTAAAATGACCACTGATGAAATTGTTGAATTGATAAATACGAATACCTTTTCAGGTGTTGAAGCAAAATTAAAATTTAGTACATGGAGAAAGATTTGAAAGTTAAATTAATAAGTTATTCGCAAGCATCGCCTGAAATACTTGAAGAAGGTTTAGATAATGTTCAAGATTTAATTGCTTACTGTGCCAGAGTTTCTAATCCCAGTAATCAATATAACACAGATACAGCAGAAAAGTTGATTCGATATCTCGTTAAAAATAAGCATTGGTCACCACTAGAGATGGTTAGTGCTTGTATGGAGATTGAAACTACACGTGATATCGCAAGACAAATTTTACGCCATCGCTCTTTTTCCTTCCAGGAGTTTAGTCAACGATATGCTGACCCCACAAAAGAACTTGACTTTGTAACAAGAGAAGCAAGATTACAAGACCCTAAGAACAGACAAAATTCTGTAGAACTTAGTGGTCTGACACTCACTGAACAAAATTTAATTGAGCAGTGGAAGTGGAAGCAGCAAGAAGTTATTGCAGCTGCAGAGCATGCATACGATTGGGCTGTCAACAATGGTATTGCGAAAGAACAAGCAAGAGCAGTTTTACCAGAAGGGTTAACTGTTTCTAGATTGTATATGAATGGCACTTTGCGTAGTTGGGTTCACTTTATTGAACTGCGTAGCGCAAATGGTACACAGAAAGAACACATGTTAGTTGCACGTGAGTGTGCGAAAGTAATAGCAAGTATCTTCCCAATGGTGGAAGAGTTCGTAAACGTATAATAATAAAATTGGAGTAATATATGGAAAGTGTCGTGCATGGCATTAAGGTTGACTACAGCCGAGATAATTTATTTGATGCGCTGGGATTGATGAGATTAAAAGAATCCTACATGAAAGATGATGAACAATCTCCACAAGAAAGGTTTGCTTATGTATCAAAACAATTCAGCTCTAATGAAGAACATGCGCAGAGGTTATACGAATACAGCAGCAAACATTGGCTTTCTTATTCTACTCCCATTCTTTCTTTTGGTCGCAGTAAGCGTGGGCTTCCTATATCATGTTTTCTTAACTATATTGAAGATACAGCGGAGGGACTAGTTGATAATCTATCAGAAACTAATTGGCTTTCTATGCTCGGTGGTGGTGTTGGTATTGGCTTTGGTATTCGTTCGGCAGACGATAAGTCTACTGGTGTCATGCCTCACCTCAAGATCTATGACTCCAGTTCTCTGGCATACAGGCAGGGTCGTACTCGCAGGGGGAGCTATGCTGCTTACCTGTCTATTGATCATCCAGACATTATAAACTTTTTAGAAATGCGTAAACCTACAGGGGATCAAAATATGAGAACCCTGAACATGCATCATGGTATTAATATTCCAGATGCGTTTATGCAAATTATCGAGAAGTGTATGATTGACCACGATGCAGATGATTCGTGGGAACTTAAAGATCCACATAGTGGTGAAATTCGTGAAGTTGTTTCAGCCAGAGAATTGTGGCAGAAAGTTTTAGAACTTCGCATGACCACTGGTGAACCATATCTACATTTCATTGACGAATCAAATCGTAAACTACCACAATGGTTAAAAGACAAAGGACTAAAGGTTAATCAATCCAATCTTTGTTCAGAAATCATTCTACCAACAAACGAGAAGAGAACTGCTGTTTGCTGTCTTTCTTCATTAAACTTGGAGTATTATGATGAATGGAAAGACGATGCTTTATTCCTTCGTGATACTGCAGAAATGCTTGACAATGTTCTGCAGTATTTTATTGATCATGCTCCTTCCGCCATCAAGAGAGCGAAGTATAGTGCCATGCGAGAGCGTTCAATCGGCATCGGTGCGTTGGGTTGGCATGCCTACTTGCAGAGAAACAATCTCCCATGGGAAAACCCAATGGCAGTTGGACGAAACAAAAAAATCTTCAAACATATCAGAGAGAAATTAGATGTCGCTAATAAAGAATTGGGACTGGAACGTGGCGAAGCACCTGATGCAGTGGGTACTGGGAATCGCTTTAGTCATCTTATGGCTATTGCTCCCAATGCTTCTTCTTCCATTCTCATGGGCAATACTAGTCCTTCTATTGAACCTTATCGTGCCAATGCTTATAGGCAGGATACTCTTTCGGGTTCTCACCTAAATAAAAATCGCTACCTGGATAAAATCATTCAGAAAGAAGCAGACAATCATAAAGAAGGATGGGCTGATGAAGTTTGGTCTAGCATTATCGCCAATGACGGATCTGTCCAACATTTAGAATGGATGGATGAATGGACCAAAGAAGTATTTAAAACTTCAATGGAAATTGACCAGCGTTGGGTTGTGCAACATGCAGCAGATCGTCAAGAATATATTGACCAAGCCCAATCACTAAATGTATTCTTCCGTCCAGACAGTCATATCAAATATATCCATGCGGTTCACTTCCAAGCATGGAAACAAGGATTAAAGACAATGTACTATTGTCGTTCAGATAAGATCGCCAAGGCAGATAAAGTTGCTAAACGTATCGAGCGAGAAGTTATTAAGGAAATTGATTTAACAGCACTGGCATCAGCTGACGATGGTGCTTGCTTAGCCTGCGAGGGATAACATGGACGCATACGAATTATTCTGGAAAATAAAAACTATTTGGATGGATAATACGGATAAACAAAGCGGAACTGGACCAAAACATACACAACATATGGCGACTATGATAATGACTAAAGATGGTTATCGTGAAGTGATTGGAGCTAAATGGAATACGGAAATAAAAGCAATAGAACTAATTACGGACGAGGAATAAGATGGTAAAAAATAAAACAAATAAAATGACTGATGAAAGGAATTATTTCAAACCTTTCAATTATCCATGGGCATATGAAGCGTGGCTAAAGCATGAACAAGCACATTGGTTGCACACTGAAGTGCCAATGGCAGAAGATGTTAAACAATGGAAAAAGAGTTTGACACAAGAAGAAAAAACATTCTTGACGAACATCTTTCGTTTCTTTACACAAGGTGATATTGACGTAGCTGGTGGTTATGTTAAGAATTATCTTCCATATTTTCCACAACCAGAAATTCGCATGATGCTTTCTGGTTTTGCTGCACGTGAAGCATTACACATTGCAGCATATTCGCACCTGATTGAAACTCTGGGTATGCCAGAATCAACTTACAATGAGTTCCTTGAGTATCAAGAGATGCGTGACAAACACGATTATGTACTTGAACTGTCAAGTAAGAATGGAACTCTAGCATCAACAGCAACACATATCGCTGTGTTCTCTGCATTTACTGAAGGTATGCAGTTGTTCTCTTCCTTCATCATGTTGTTGAATTTCCCAAGACATGGTTTGATGAAGGGAATGGGACAGATCGTTACTTGGTCTATCGTTGATGAAACGATGCATGCTGAGAATATGATTAAATTATTTAAAGAGTTTATCAAAGAAAATCCAGAGATCTGGAATGATGAACTTAAATCTAAAATATATACCATTGCTGAAAAGATGGTTGCTTTGGAAGATAAGTTTATTGACTTATGCTATCAGAATGGCGACATGAGAGATCTTAACTCAAATGATGTTAAACAATATATTCGCTACATTGCCGATCGTCGCTTAATTTCCTTGGGTATGAAAGGTATCTTCAAAGTTAAGAAGAATCCATTACCATGGGTTGAGGAAATGATTAATGCTCCAGTTCATGGTAACTTCTTTGAGAATCGTGTTACTGATTACGCCAAAGGTGCATTGTCTGGTAGTTGGGATGATGTTTGGGGTAAGGCTGCTTAATGGCATTCTTATATCTACTGGTGATGACTCACATCACCATAGTTTGCGTTACTTTATTTTTACATAGAGGGCAAACTCACAGAGGTATTGAATTTCATCCAGGACTATCTCACTTTATGAGATTTTGGTTGTGGCTCACCACTGGTATGGTCACAAAAGAGTGGGTAGCCATACATCGCAAACATCATCAGAATTCTGATAAAGAGGGAGATCCACATTCTCCCCACATATTCGGTATTTGGTATATTTTATTTGCTGGGGTTTTCTGTTATATTGAATCATCGAAAGATAAAGAGATGGTTCAAAAATATGGAGTTGGGACATCAGATGATTGGGTAGAGAAAAATATCTACTCGAAATTCCCATATGCTGGGATTGTGCTAATGTTGTTTATTGATTTATTGTTGTTTGGTTGGTGGGGATTGTGGGTCTGGGGAGTTCAAATGATTTGGATTCCATTCTGGGCAGCAGGTGTTATAAATGGTATGGGACACTATTATGGTTATAGAAATTATGATAGTAAGGA
>Ga0214921_10009472_pt1 | contig 12320 bp, 10 predicted proteins | sample LL1505_MetaG_FD_177992 | JGI IMG/M metagenome (GOLD analysis project Ga0214921, IMG submission 177992) | Freshwater microbial communities from Lake Lanier, Atlanta, Georgia, United States - LL-1505 | ecosystem: Environmental > Aquatic > Freshwater > Lake | place: USA: Georgia | collected... | reverse complement strand
CTATGCTTGTACCACCAGCAGCAATATGTCTGACTTCGATGTTATCAGTGATCAGTGGTGTTTCACTAAAAGTTATATTGGTACCAACGACCGTATAAGCCACATATGGCTGTTGCAATGTGCCGTTGATACTGACCAAAACCCCATCTGAACTGGCCGACGAACTCAGGACATAGACATTGCTGATGCCATCTGGTGTGATAACGTCGGACGTAACGACATATTCCCCGGGAATGTGCCATTCGCTACCATCATAGTACTCAATAGCTCGTCTCTCGCTGTTGAATCTGGTGTACCCAATCTCGGGATTATCTGGTCGACTCTCGTCATCGCCCACTGGCAGTCGCATTGCGAGATTGCCTGATACTTTTACTATACCAGAATTCTGTGGGTTCAGCGTGATATTTCCAGTCGAATTAATCGTATCTCCATTAAACGTTAGATTCGCAATATTGACTGAATTTACATAAAAGTCAGCTGAATTTGCGGTTAGGTTTGCTTTGAGAACACCATCGACCACAAAGTTAATTTTTCCTGGCAAAACACCATCATCAACCACTTCAACTTTGGTGTCTGCAGCATATATCACATTGGCAGTGCCGGTTATCTGCCCCACAACATTGCTTATCTGATTGTTGAGATAGTTGAGATTTACTGCATCCTGACCACTGACTGGGCTGGCCACGTTGCTGATGATACTATTACTAACAAAAATGTATCCATTGGCTGGTGCCAGGGTCAGATTGGCGTTGGTGCTGATGGTGGTCCCATTGAACCTGATGTTGCCAGTGACACCAAAATCGCCTACATATCTTGCTCCGGAAACAAAGACACTCCGACCAGTGACACCTGTGGCAATGCTGGCGGGCAAGTTGTCGCCAATAAAATGCAGCACCCCGCTCTGGTAGTCGAAAAACCATTCGTCGTTATTGGTTGACCCAGCAGCCAGCAATTGTGTGCCAGTGGTCTGAGGTGTCTGAGACCCAGTGACATCAACATAAACTTTGACCAGATATGTGGAACCAAACTCAGTGGTGATCCAGTCTGTGAGATTGGTCTTCCAGGTTCTGTTGTCAGTTGCAGTTATATCTTCCTGACATTCCACAGTGGCAGATGTATTTGCTGCATCGCTATATATGCGAACAATGTCATTGGACACAGCGGGTATAACACCTGGTATCTGGTCGGAATTTTTCCAGATTTTATCCCCACGAAGCAACAGTGGACTGGGGATACTTTCGTTGAAGGCCTGCTTTCTTGATGTGACATCGGTCTTGGTCAGCCCATATCCCAGCTTTTTAAACAGATAATCAACTTTTTGTGTATCGGAAATAGCCATTATGCTGCCACTCCTATGCTAATGGCCGTTATGCTATCTCCTGTAGCCAATTTAATTCTAACCAGACAATTTTTTCCAGTAGCATTGGATAAATTCTCTGCACCCAGTGTCAGGGTGTAACTGGTGCCACTAATAACACTGCCAGTGGGTATTTTGTCAGCATTGGTCAGTGCACATCCATTGCTACCATTGCCACCTGCAGCAGTGTTGGCACCTGGGACGCCGGCACCAGTGTAGGCAGTTGTTCCATCTATCCACCCATTAAGTGTACTGGTACTGTCAATTTGTGTGCCTGGTGCCGCAATCCATAGTCCACTGATTTTTCCCGACAGTGTTATATCAAAGTTGGCAGTGACCGCGCGTCTGAATGCAAATGTAAAATATTGTGCTCCGCTACGACCAGTGACCAAATCTGGGCCCACTGGCAGATATCCTGTGCTGAAATTAATGGTGTTCAGATGTCTGAGTGTGCCCCATCTGACAATGGCTTCATCTGTGCCAGCAACCGTGCTGGTGTTGGACCAGGCATTGCCGGTATAAAAATCTCGGGCGGTGTATGCGGGTGTGTTGCCGCTGAGCCCCAAATCCACACGCTTGCCGTTATCAGTGTAAGTGGCCCCCAGGGAACTGCTGACCGGAATGGTCATCTCATCAAACCCAGTCAAACTCTGACTATAAATTTGTATCCGAGTAGGCAGTGTGACTGCTGTACTGGCACCATTTATATTATTCATAGTCAGGGTCAGATTGCCCACTGCTCGGGCACTGCCATCAATATTAATAGTAACATTGCCCAGGGTATATGCAGAACTGATGCCCACGTTGGCTCGGGGTATACCACTGCTCAGCATAGTCACAGCCCCGTCAATTTGACTGTAGGTCCGGGTCTGTGAACTGATGATGGATCCAGTGGTGCTTTCGTCCAAGGTGCCATTTGCGATGGTCAGAGGACTGATATTTCTGTAGGTTTGTCCAATAAAATCAGTGACAGCCACGTTGCTGACAGTGATTTGTCCCCCAGTATTATAATAAGGAACTCCGGAAATATAACGCAGAGTGCCGGCTGCCGCTTGTGTCACTGCAACATTGGCAATATTCAGTGTGGGAACTGCAGTCAGGTTGTCTTTGACAAATCCAATACTATTGGTGTCGCCAGTCACACTATGACTTAAATGAGTATCATTGTACCCATATGCCAGACTACTGAATGCTATGGCGCTGTGTGCATTGAATACTTTATAAAATCCCGTGGGATAAGTGGCTGCACTGATGACCAAATGTGCATCTCTGTCATCGTCTACCACCAGATTGGTATAAGTGCCGGTTCTGTTGGTACTGATGCTGAAATTAGTACTGCCGGTACTGGTGCGATTGGTATAACAAATCAATGTTCCAGTCAAACTGGTGTTGGCACCGGTGATGGTATTGGTGATCAGTGTTGTGCCTGACCCATATCTGGTAACACTGGTACCAGCTGCTGGAATATTTCCTGTGGTATTGTCAGTGGCAGCGGCTGCCAGCAACGGCCCAGTGCCCTGACTTGCGGTGCTCATACTCAGTGTTTTGGTACTGAGTGCACCTGGGGCTGCAGGATTGGCTTTGATGTTGATGTAATTGGTTCTGGTTTTTCTGTTGGTCTGTGACAGAGTGCCGGGGGTTCCTGTGGCATCCAGATACACAGTCTTTGCTCCCACACTGGTATAGGTGTGTGTGATGTTGCCGCCTGAGATGGTTCCAGCAACATTTCCACTCAGAGGACCATCACTGGTGGCATCGCCCCAGTTCCAGGTGTATGCAGTAGCCAACTGACTGGTGTTGTTACTGGTAAAGGCAGCTCGATTATTTCCGTTGTAATCAGTAAAAATATACCCAGTTAATGCATCATCTGCAGTGGCATCACTGACAGTCACGGCCTGTGAAGTGAAGTCTGCTCGGACTTCAGGCTCCACATAGATTGCAGTATTGGCACTGACAAATGGACTCAGTGTGTGACCATTCAGGACTTCCAATCGGGCATAGTAGATTGCAGTATTGCCTGCTGCTTGATCGGCGGCAGACAATGAGTAGGTGTGTGTAATGGGAGTACCAGGATTTCCTGCCGCTCCTGACTGTATGTTTACATTACTGGTGGTGGCATCGCCCCAGGTCCAGCGATACCGATTATTAACAAAGGTCGCCGTGGCCCCTGGATTGGTTGCTGTACTATTGGTGAAACTTATGGTGCCACCACCATTGGATTGATAGTTGATGACTCTGACGGTGTTGGCAGTGAACACCGGAGTATGCGTACTATAAACATATTCGGTTGTTGGCGCGCTATTGACCGCCACTGGTATTGGGCCAGCGGTGGTGCTGCTGCCAGTCAGTATAATATTGTAGGTGGCGTCGCCACCACTGTTGGTGTAAGTATGACTCAGTGTGGTCCAGACATTTGCCGGTGTGGCTGCAGTGCCATCTCCCCAGTATACCTGATAACCTGTGGCATACTGGCTGGTGTTGGTGATTGTAGTGCTGGCAGTGGTGTTGATGCTGGTGGGGTTGGTGGTGAATGTTGGTATTGGAACTGGTGTATACAGCAGGATATAATTGGATTTGTCTGCATAATCCACTGAGCCTCGGGCACCGGCATCAATATTGCCAGAGAACGTGCCATTGGTGTTGTATGCTTTAAAGCTAACTGAATAGGTACCGCCCGACACATTGCTGTAGGTGTGCGTCACAACATTACCAGCCGTACTGGTTGTGCCGTCACCAAAATCCCAGTAATAAGCATTGGGATTACCAGTGTAGATACCAGTGAATCTCACAGCCAACGCACTGGGACCGGCCAGGACGTTGGCTGTAAAATCCACATCACTGACATATGTGCCTTTGAAGACATTCAGTACCACCTGATTGAGATCGTCAATGCTGTCGGTCACAGAGGTCAGTGTGTTCCAGTGTCTGTAGGCACCATTGGCAACCAGACTGCCATCAATGGGTGTACCCAAAGGAATAACATTACCAATCTTGGGAATATTGGCGGTGAAATTGTTGATGACATCAGTGGCCTGATCGACGTAAAATTTAGTTGCAGCGTCCTGTGGATCTTCAGGGTCTTTAACCCAATGTATCAGGGTATTACCAAAATTCACATAGGAATTCGCCACAACAGTCAAATTACCAATGTTTGCATTGCTGGTGTTAACTGTGTTGGATATTGCATTGCCGGCGTATGATGTGCGCCACCAATGAGTGGTATTACCTAAATCGTACGCCAAATTGGCAGCAGTCAGCACATTGCCGGTGTTGACCAGAATATTTCCGTTAACAGTCAGGGGTTCTGACGGATTAATCCCATTTATACCAACATAGAAGTTGGCGAAATCCATATGCACCAGAGTATTACCGTCGGTGACGAACTTTAGATCAACTCCCTGGCGATCTAAATCTGACAATAATGAATACCCAGGAACGCGACTAATGGCCATTAAAAAATCCTCTTGCTATATTTATTGGATTTTTCAACCCACGATGGTGCTGCTGATACCGTGTATGATTGTGATATCAGCACCATTTGATGGTGGACTGGTAAATGTTATTTTATTAGTACCATCAAATGTGTAATTAGTGCCGGGTATTTGATACACTGTGCCCACGTGAACCAGTGCATATGCCTCTGTGCCCACAGGGTAGGGATAACTCATGGGACCGTATTCGGTACGGGTGCCATCTCCAGTGAAGCTGTCTTTGCTCATTAGTGAGAACCCCTCACGGGCCACTGCATTCCAGGTTTCGTTATTATAAAATTCCAGTTTACCAGTGGTGGTATTGTATCTGGCCTGCCCTGGTACTGGGGAATCAGGCCCAACACCACTGGAACTTGTGGGAAAACCCAATACATAACTGGCAGATTTAAAAACTCTATTTTTTAGCATATGTGCCATTGGTTAAATTCCCACATAGCTAACAGTGGCAGTGATGGCAAGGTTCGCTGATGCATTGGCTCTAATCATATCACCATTGCCCAAAACCAATTTTTCCATATCCACCACCAGAGTATCTCCTGCTGCAATTTGCACATCTTTATAAATCTGAACGTCTGCATTGGCAGTTGCAGTGCCCTGAGGCATAAGGTAGACGTTTAAATTTCTGGCAGCAGAATCTGTATTACAGAAATACATTACTGAAACCACAGTGTTTCCTGAACTCACATAGATATTTGCGGCCGCAAGAGTTAGCGAGGTATTAGATATTGTCATTATTGTTCCTATAATATTAGAGAGTAGCCAAATGCACGTGTTTTAGTAACTAGTTCCTGATTGGCGGCGGCCCCGTTGACTACATAAACTCCCGACGTGCCTGCAGCTGGGGTACTGGAATATACCACAGTGGCATTGGCTGCTGCTGTGGGTGGGGTCTGAGAGTTATTAATTTGTAAATTTCCAGTAAAATTAATATTCCCCACATTGGATGTTATATTCTGACCATTGGCGTTTAAATTTCCGCCCAGGGCCGGAGCAGGGTCTTCTATGACTGCTGTCAGATAAGTTTTATTGCCAGAAGAAACCGCAATGTTAGCATACACACTGCCATCATTGGTGATTTGCCATTTCTGATAAGGCTCATACCAACGGAGTACTACATTGGCCAGCGTGCCACGATTCACCACCAATCCAGCACTACCAGTGCCAGCTGGCCCCACACCAGCACCAGTCTCACCGTTGTTCAAATTAATCAACTTATCGGTAATGTAAGTGTCTGTGGAGGTTACAGAAGTCTGCGCACCTTGCACAACAAGATTGCCTTTAATAATGGTCTGAGGACCATCAATGGTGTAGATGGTATTAAATCGTTTAACTGTGGCCATACTGAATATTCCAATTTTAATTATTTATACTAAAAAGTGCATAGAAAAAAATAGCGGCTGTTAGCCGCTATTTTTTATGAGTTACTGTATTTACTCAGTGTCGCCTTCGATATTGGTTGCACCAACCAAGACGTTGGCACCTGAAGTTGTACCTGCCTCTTCCACCTGAGCAGCACCATCGCTCAAGCTGGCAGTAAATGTCCAGGGATAACTTACCCCACCAGCAGTGATGTTGTGTGATGAAATTTTAGTAACTTGCACAGCCGCATTGGAATCCAGTCTGACAGTTATGGACATTTCGCCCACAGCCAATGCGTTGGCTGCCTTGGCAACCAGAACACAGACTGCTTGGTTGCCATTTTTATCCTGACACAGGAATTTTTTGGCACCTTTTTGTTTGACGATAAAGCCCGGCACACTGGCTGAGCCATTGTTGAATTGAACTTTTAAATTGTTGTTGGCATTTGAGCCAAATAATGATTTCTTTAATGGACGTCCCATGATTAATACCCCTTGGTTGTAGTGTTATGTGCAACAGTAAATGGCGTTGCTGAACCGCCGTCGTAGCCGTACTTGGTGGAACCTGTGCTGACACTGGCTCCCAATTGGAATTCTTCTGAACCACCCCACTCTTGGAACCATAGTCGAATTGGGTACCATTTGCCTGCCACTACAGTAACACCATCAGTGCCCCTTCTGTTACTGCCCGATTGAGCAAAGAAGAAATTGTTGTTCGCTGGATTCAGTGCAGCATCGCCAATCCACAACACGCAATCATCGTCAACACTAGCTCCAATTCTCATGTTTCCAGTGATAGGTGCCTGTATATAGCCCTTCCACTCGAAAGCGTAGTTGTTTTCATCGGCCAAATCACTGCGATTACCAAAGCTCAAATATGTATCAACTTCATATTCTGGCTCTGAAATTGGTCCGTGTGATCTAACACCAAAGAACCCCATGTCCAATGTCCATGGTGGTGTGGTCTGGTGCACGTAGGTGGTTGAGAAATTTCCCACATATTTGCGTCGATATAGTCCATTGGCAGCATTTGGCACACTGTTCAATGCGCTAGCAGACAAATCACGGAAAGTTATGCCTCCCGACGAGAAAGGACCAATGAATGAGGACACTGCTCTGAACGTGCCAGGCACAGTGTTGTTGCTGCCACCTGACCCTGCCAATGGCTCATTGCGGTCCATGCCTGTAGGAATCACCACATCGTCACCTTCCAGATTGGTGGCAGATGTCAATTGGGTGTCTGCGCCTGCTTCTTCAATCTGAACACGATTGTCTGAAGTGCTGGGATTAAAACTCCAGGGTTGCTGTACACCGTCTATGGTCACTTTATGTGCAGAAATCTTTGTGATCTGACGTGCAGTACCATTGTCATATGCAATGGTTATGGACATTTCGCCAGCTGCTAAATCAGCACTGGCTTTGTCCACCAGATAGCAAGTGGCCTGATTGCCATTGGCATCTTTACAGATGAATCTTTTGCTGCCAGTTTGCTTTACAATATACCCCGGCACACTTTCTGTGCCATTAAAAAACTGAACTTTGATATTGTCTGCCAGATTGGCACCGAAATATCGTTTGTTAATAGGTCTTCCCATTTTTTCTCCTTGTGTTAGCGTTCTATGCTCTACGCGGTGGGAGCCGCATAAACCCATATGGGTGAACAAGTTTATTTAGCAAATTTCAGTTGACTTTGGCGGCACTTTAGCATATAATTGCTACACAGTTAACCACCAGGAGATGGTAGTGCCTTGCAGCAAAAAAACTTCCCAGCTCGAAGCCAAGTATACTGTGTTACAAGCCGTAGCCGCTGCCATTCATCTGTCTGATCAAAAGCCTGAAGTCAATCCTGGTGTCTGGGCAGTGTTGGAATCGGGCGATGAGCTGCCAGTGGTTCAGGCGCAGACTGTGATTGCGGAAATCCAGCAGAATATCACCCTGAAGATTTTGCGCGGTCAGAGAATCAGCGATTTTACTCAAAAAATTCTAGAGCTGATCGCCGATCCTGCCAAAAAGATCAACCGTGATTGGAATGTGATCGCATATGTGCCCCAGGTGCATCGGGATCTTGTCAAGCAGGCACAGGTCATCCAGGCGACTGCTGGCAGTGAATTTCAGGGTCAGATTGGTGCCAGTCTGGAACTCACCGCACGTGTGCTGAGCTGCCGGTATGTTGCCAGTTATGGCTTTTACACTGCACTGTTGATTGACGACACAGGCAATGTCTATAATTTTAGTCCCAAAAATTCCCACGACGAAGGCAAGGTGCTGAAAATTCGTGGCAAGGTCAAAGCACATAAACCAGACACGTATAACAACAATACCCCTACCACCTATTTGAATTATGTAAAGATACAATGACCATTTCGATTTAAGATAAGTAAGAGTATGTCAGAAAAACGTCAACTTTTACTATTAATACTGTTCAGTATATTTTTGGCAGTAACGTTGCCATTTTACATTCCCATTGGGTGGGAAGCTGCTCCCATAATATTCACGGTCTGGTTTTTTACCAAAGGAATTGGTAGCGAGATTGGAGCGCATCGTTTATGGAGTCATCGAAGTTTTAAAACCACCAGATTAAATGAAAAAATTCTAATTATTTTAGACACATTGGCTGGTGAAGGTAGCATTATTGCATTTGCGGGCATTCATAAGTTGCATCATCGGTATTCCGACACAGAACACGACCCGCACAATCCACATACTCATTTGTGGCAAACTTTTTTTCTACAGTCGGATACAAAAAAATTTGATGCTAGACTAGTCAAAGATCTGCTATCTGACCCATGGCTGGTTTTCCAACACAAGAATTATTTTAAAATACAAATTGTAATAATATTATCATTTGCATTAATGTCACCTGTAATTCTTTGGTATTATGCAATCAATGTGCTACTTACAGTATGGACCGATTTTGTGGTTAATGTGCCATGCCATTTGTGGGGTAAAACAACATATGAATTAAACAACACCAGTAAAAATAATATCTGGGCAATGCCCGTGCTGCTTGGTGCACATTTGCATAATAATCATCACGCAAAGCCTGGAGAATACGATTTTGCATGGGAGAAAAATGAATTCGATCTCTGGGGGAAGATTATAAAACAAATTAAGATTTCTGAGATCGCGTAATTTTAATACTCACATTCAATAAAAAACCCGCCGAAGCGGGTTTTTTATTCATCGAAATTCAGTAAATTCTTACTGGAATGATAGGTTGCTGATGCCAACTTCTTCCAGGTAATCAGCTGCGTTACCCAGTGATGAAGCTGTGTTGCTTAGTTCAATGTAGCCATAACGTGTCATGAAGCCAACTACTGGTTCGAAAGTAGCTGGATCTAGAACAACGCCTGAACTCATTAGGGGGATATATGGGCAGTAGAATGCAGCAGCGTCTGCTTCACTTGAACCCTTATAGCCAACTAGAACTGCTTGTGTGTCACTTGCGTAACCGTCAACATAAACACGCATTGCGCCGTTCAATGTACCAACGAACTTGGTGTTGGTTGGAGCTTCGAATGTGCCTTCTGTTGTGCGAGCAAATGCTGATGTGGTTGCTGATTGCAGAACTGTCAATGCAGCTGGGCTAACAACTGCCCAGTTACCAGCGCCACGACGTGTGCGTTGAGCGATCAGGTTTGCAGCACGGTTGATCAGAACTGCTAGAGCAGCGTGTTCATCACCAACGAATGTTGCTGTGCCTGAAACTGTTGATTGGTTGTAGTTGTAGGTATTGCCACTCAGACTACGTAGACTTGCTAGAATTTCCTGGTCGATTTCAACAGTGATTTCCTGAGCCAAAGCAGCCATGATTTCTGCTTCAACGTCCAGACCGTGCATTGATTGTGCATCCTGTGCTGCTTCGAATGTCCAACGTGCACTTAGCTTACGTGTCTTGGCTTCAACAACTTGCTTCAGGATTTGAACGTTGATCTTGCGACCTGGAACGCCTTCCAGACTACTTGTTGAACTGGCCAAACCTGCTGTGCCGTCGCCTGAGTAAGCAACAGCAACTTTGAATGGGCTCAATGCTTCGTCGCCTGCTGTTACATCGTTTGATGTACCGTTGGCGTTGTTTGACTCAGCATAACGAACACGCAGAGTGTGAATCTGTGCAACTGGGCCTGTCATTGGTTGAACGCCAACGATTTCATTAGCGATAACTGTGGGCATAACACGGCGGATAACTGGTAGAATAACACGGTTCAATGTTGCAACGTTACTTGAAGCTGTTGCGCCAGTTGTTGCATTTTCCATCAGGTGCTTCTTGGTGTTTTCTAGAATAACAGCCATTGTGTTGCGACGAGTACCTTGTAGACCTTCTAACAGGGCGTCTTTGGTCTCGTTCCAACGGCCTTCTAATAGTTGGGTTGTCATTTCTTATTTTCCTTTAATAAAAGTTTGTACTACTTTAGCCCTGCCAAACGTTTGATTTCGATGACATTGTCATGATTTTCAACGTTAACGATAGCAGATTTATCACCAGTGACTTCTACACGTGCCTCAGACAGCACAGCCTTGACGGGCTTCTTGACTGTGGAGTTGTTTAGAACTGCTGGTAGATACTTGTCGTATGCAGTCTGAAGACGATCAGTTTGCACACCTTCCAGTAAGCTAGACATGATGTCTGCTTTTTCTTTGTTAAGAGGTCCTAGCAATTCAGCCATCTTTTCCTTGCGGGCGACAGTTTCTGTGATTACACGAACTTCTTTTTCCTTTGATTCAACCAATTGACTTGTCTTGGCCAGTTGTGCCTTGCTTTCTACCAGTTGCTGATCCTTGCGGGCAATGATGGCGTGTAGCTTGGCAAATTCACGGTTCTCACTCAGATGAGTCACTGCGAATTCACTAGCAAAGGCTTCGAACAAACGACGACCAAACATGTTCTCACGAGCAGTCTGGATGTCTTCTTTTAATTGAGTCAATTCTGAGCCTAGATGTTTTGTTACTGTTTCCTTAACTAGACCCGCGCTGCGTTTGACAAAAGCCCGTTGCATTTCAGCCATTTTATTCTGGGCTTCTGCAACTAGTCTGACCTTGGATTCAACTACAGCACGCTTGTCTTGTTCAAACTCTTTGATTTCTTCAGCAAGTGCATGGATTACAAACTTCTCAAGTTTAGCAATAGCTTCCTTTTGAATTTTACGATCACCACGTAACTCTTTGATTTCTTCGGCTAGTTTGCTGACCATGAAGTTGTCAAACTTGCCTGCGCTTTCCATCATGTGATTTTGAAACTTCACACGATCTTCAGCAAGAGCTTGTTTCTCACTGGCGAACTCTCTGAGTTCAGCAGTAAGGCTTTCAGTAACCATTTTGTCTAGAGCTTCAACCATTACAGCTTTGTCATGTTCATAGCGGCCAGCAAATTCTTCACGCAATTCTGCGCGAATAACTTCACGTGCTTCAGTCAACTTGGATTCCCACGCTTCATTCAATGCAGTTTGGGTATCTTCGTTGATGATGCCACTATCTAACAATGGTTTGATAGCATCTAACATTGTGATCTCCTATTTAATTTTTAAATCTTTGATTAGGCCGGTTACAGCTTGTTTCAAATACTTCTGTACTTTTTGATCTGCGCTGGCTTCACGGGCCACCTCGAATACCCGGTGCCCACCACGCATGTTCATTAGCCCTTCGTAAATGGCCTTGGGATATGCATTGGGTGCACTGGGTTGCGCAACCACATCCACAGTGACTATTTCAAAGTCACTGACCTTGCCGTCTGCCTCGTTAACGTTTCCGCTGCCGCGACTTGATACGCCAAGTTTGACTCCACTTTCCAACATGGTCTCAACTAGTTTGCCCATGGGGGTTGGTAGAATCTTGAGTTTACCAAAACCGTTGGGGCCGTCCATCCACATTTCTGTGATCATATGGCTCACACGGTCCAGGTTAATTTTTAAATCATCTGGGTGATCTACTTCGCCTAACACGCTGTAGCCACCCTTGATTTGTTCGTTGATGCTGGTGACAGCACTGCCAATTTCATCCACTGGGTATATTCTTTCATTGTGATTTTTAACACCACCCTGAATGAATATACCCTTCATGTAGAGATTCTTACTCTGACCGTCTGCATGACTTTCTCTCAGAACTTCCATTCTGGCA
>Ga0214921_10009471_pt1 | contig 12321 bp, 26 predicted proteins | sample LL1505_MetaG_FD_177992 | JGI IMG/M metagenome (GOLD analysis project Ga0214921, IMG submission 177992) | Freshwater microbial communities from Lake Lanier, Atlanta, Georgia, United States - LL-1505 | ecosystem: Environmental > Aquatic > Freshwater > Lake | place: USA: Georgia | collected... | reverse complement strand
GTTTTCCTGAAATGCTTCTAGATAAGGATCAAACTTATCATTTAAACTACCAGGTAGAAAACCTAAACTATGTCCCACCTCAACTGCTGCTCTTGTAACTAATATTTGACTATACTCTTTTTTAAAAAGGAAATCTAGTGCACATTGTGCAGACACCAAACTTTTACCACAACCAGCTCTACCAGTGATAACAACAATCTGATTATCAAGGATGAGTCGTTTAACTTCCTTTTGTTCGTCATTAAGCTGTATATTATATTTAATATCATTCTTAAGAACTTTTTTTTCTTTTTCCATTATACTTTTTTTAAGAAGTCCATATTACGTTTAGCATCTTTAGGTAGTTTTGTCACTCTATCTGACCAGTCAGATTTATCTATATCATACCCATTACCATTCATAGGATTGTCATACATTCTTATATCATCACTATAAAAGTGTTTTATATGACCACCAGGTAGTCTAACTACCCACACAGTATTTACATTTAGTCCATAGTCTATAATCATTATAGCCTCACCATCTCCATGATCTTTACATACCACTGGTATTGTAGGATTTAGTTGTAATATCATAATCATTTAGCTTTTATTTTACTTCTATTATCTTCTAACCAGTGTATTACACCAATAGCTTCTTGCTTTAAATATGGTAGGTCATACTGCACTATGTCTGTGACAATAGGATTACCATGAGTATCACGAGCAGATATAGGATTATCAAAAACATCTCTACCTGCTTCTTCAAATAATATGTGATGAATTGTAAGAGTACCAGCACTAAGCTTAGGATTATGCTTAAGAATAATATACATATACATACTAAGCTGAAGAGCATAATGGTTAAGATGACAATCGTCCAAGTGAGAAAGTGGACCAGACATCTTTTGAGTTTTTCCTTCCCAGTTTGTAAAACCTTCAACTTTAATCTCTTTATTAGTTTTATAATCTGTTATATGTACAACACCGTTCACCACCTCTACCAAATCAGACTGACCACATACGCCAGCAGATCTGAGATACACCATATGTTCAGGATAGACACCATCTTTAAGCTTCTGCTCTGGTGAGTATTTAATGCCTTCTTTCTCTATGGGTTTAAATATAGGAATAGTGAACCCGTGTCTTTCCATATTCTCTATCTCACATATATCAGTCTCACGTTGGTTATGATACCATGTACCAAGATCAGTGGCTCTCTTAGCCTCACTCTTCCAAGCTTCCTTAATATCATCTGGTGTCATACCATACCACTTACTCTTTTTATTTTTAGAAGACTTCACTGCTATAGTGTCTGCGTCAAATGGTTGTTTAAAATTAGAAATCAAACTTGTCACACTCAGCCAATCTTTCTCATCTTCTGGTTTAATACTTGTATACTTGTGATTGTGTGGTGTGAATTTTAAAAGTGTCATATGTTTAGTTTTTGGTTTAGTGCATCTTCCTCTTCTTGTGTAAGTTCTGCTTTCCAATGTCCCATTGGACACTCAGCTGATAAAGATCTAGTTTTAAATCCTAGACTACACCCACATCCTCCTTTATCTTGATTGCAACAAGGAGATGTTCCTACCACCATACATCCTTTATCATCTTCGGTGTACAAATCACAAAAATGACAAATACTTAGTCTATGTTCTGCAATCTCTTCTACATCCTCCTTCTTAAATACACTATTCTTCACTCCCTCCAGTATCTGCCCCTTTGCTTTCCAAATCTGTATTATGTTTTTTAAATTCATTCTTGTGTAGTTTTATAAAGTCTTTACGTTGGTTTTCTTCTTCTACAATCTTCTTTAAGTTCTTTAGATCAAACAAACTCTCAGCTGTTTTAAACCTAGCTGTTATCTGTTGCATTCCTTTTAGTTTATTACTCTCCTCCCACTTCTCTAGCATCTCTATCTTCTCATCTATCTTCCAATGTTTTGTCACAAAATCTCCAAGATTTGTGACATGTATTCTGCTGTGAGATAGACCAGACAAGCTTTTGCGTATTTCTCTCCAGTAGTAGAGAATAACATCCTCAGCTAATTCTACAGACACATCTGCTTCCTTAGCTATGATTGGTATGAACTCTTTAGACTTCCTGGGTCGCAATGCTTAAAAATTTATAATCTAAAAAAATGTTCCCCTTAGAGAACACTTTTAAATCTGGATGGATGAATATTTTTTTACGGTTCTTTCCTTCCTTCTTTATAAGATGTTTCTTTTCAGCCTTAGTGAGACAGTTACGCACACTCTGTATAGAACTAAATATATGTTGGCCATGAGCCTTACTACAGAAAGCAGTTAGTTCTTGGTCTCCCTCTAAAGCCAAATAAGTGAGACAGTTTAAATCTGCCTCACTTACGGATATCTTGTTTAGATAACAGTGTGTTAGTATTTGATACTTTACAATATCAAACCTATCCATTTTAACACGTTTATCTATTTGGTTTACTAAAGCCATTATTTATCTTTTTTTAAACCCCTTGCTTTAGGAGCTTCTGTTTTTTCTACTAACACTTCGTCACCCACCTTAAACCCTTGTTCAGCTATTTCAGGATTGGCATCCATGTCTTCCTGTGTAATAACATGAGGCTGAGCATTAGCTGGTGGCTGGGGATTAGTAATCTGAGCTATAAAGCTAAGAGCCTTAAGCTCATCTGCTCTGTACGTAGCTAACTTAGTGTTGATCTCCTGAAGTTCTAGCTGCACTGTTTTAACTTCAATCTGTTCTTGTAAAAACTTAATCACCTCTTCTTTAGATGGTGGTGTTTGAACTGGTTCTTGAGCTGTCGTTTGTTCTGACATAATTATTGGTTTTATTGGTTTATAATTCTAAATCATTTTCATCAGAGATGTCATCTTCTCTATCAAGAATACTAAAGTTGTTCCACTGTGTAAACTTCTTAAAGAACTCCTGAGGATCCGTATCTATAATATACGTATCACCACCTCTAGTAAATATAGTGGTGCAGTTGTATGTTGGAGAGTCTAGCTCATCTGAGCTGAGCTTGGCTGCTTCCACCATATCCATGTCAAATATAAATGGTAACCATTTACCATTATCTTCTATGCCCAAAGCGTCCATGTCTTTAATGTTCATACTGTGGCATTGTACTTTACATTCGTGTATCATATTATATATGTTGTTTAGGTTTTTGTGATCTATGGTATTCTGTATAGTTAATGTATTTAGAACGGTTGGTTGACTTTTCCATTTGATAAGCCATAGCTCTATAGGTCCAGCCATCTCTAACGTCTACGACAGGGACTACTACTTCTTGACCATACTTGTTTGTGGATATTCTATAATGGGACAGGAGCTCTTCTCCTTCGTCAGTGGTGAGATGTTTAATGGTTGGTTTCATAATATAATATACTTTAAATGTTTAAACTTGCCAAATTTAATTTATTATATTATTCTAAAGATTATAACTTATCAACACTATGTTTATAAAACACAAAACCCTTAGATTTCTCCAAGGGCCTTGTTATATATTTCATAGGAATTATTTTAACACCAATTAATTGCATCTATAACTCCATTAGTTATCTCACCACCAGCTAATCCAAGCTTAGTTAAATAGAATATACCATCTTCTAACACTACATGACCCATACCACCTAGTCTAGTGTTAAGAGCATTTAATAATGCACCTATAGTGTTATCTGCATTAAGTGGAGCAATAGCTGTACTAAAAGTTAAATTGGTACCTCCTAGGCTTCCATCAAAATTAGTATCTATTGTAAGAATTATATTATCTGCATTTACTAAAGTGTTCATCTTTGCACCACCTTTTCCTATAACTAATCCTCCTTGTGCAGTTAGTGCGTATTTAATATTAGTAGGAACATTAAAGTTTATATACTCACCTACAGTAGGTTTCTTTTCTACTATAGAAGCACCCACTACAGGCTTAGCTCCTTTACCCTTTTTTACAAAAAATGTTTTCATGTCTTATTTAGTTTATAATATAATATACAATATTTCTTTGTGGTTTTAAAAAATATTTTTCTACCCCCTAGAAAATACACCGTGTTACAGAATGTGGTTACCTATCCCTGAACCAGCCCTACCCTGAATTTGCAGACACGGTACCCCCGTCAAAACCTGCAACAAACATATTATGTCAGAACATTTAAAACAATTTGCAGTAACCTTTAAAGGTTCATTAACTCGTCAAAAAGTTCAAGACGGTGTTGTAGTACTCTACTATCGTAACACTTTTAACATTGACGGTAAAACTCACGCTGTGTCATCAGCTGTCGACATGGCGGGTTTAGACGGAATGGTTCAGTTCGTTAAGAAAGGCGAACCACACCCTTCGGGCACGGGAACTGTAGCTCAAGATGCGTACTCTCTTGTAGAAGTTACAAGTCTTCAAGCATTACGTAACCGTTTGGATTCTGTTAAGCTTAAGCGTGAGACTGAAGCATTAGGTTAATTGAAAGGGCTAACGCCCTTTCTTTTTTATTATATATACACAACCTAACCATACAATCCGCAGATAATCAATGAGTTATGTGTGTCTATGTGTGTAGTAGACAACCAACACATCTTTTCTTAAACTATTTCTATTTAGCTATACAGACCATTTTTGGTTGGATCAGATAGCTATAACTCTTATGTGTTCCTTTCAGAGAGTATAAACAAATGATAAATAACAGAAGGGCATGGTAGCTCAACCTTAAAGAGTATGTCTCTCTATAACAGACAACAACAGTTATGAAAAATTTCAATCAAGTAATCACAGTACAAGTTAGTGTTAACTCTATTGCTCAACAATTATTAGACACTATGTCTCCTGATTTCAAACACAGAGAGTTAGTGACAGAGTCTATTATTGGTAGAATGTTTAACGATGGTTCATTAAGCTATTTGTATAATAGTCTTAACGGGTATTCTGCATCTATAGACTTTCAAATAGGTGATGAAGTTAGTTCTGCAGATGGTTTTAGAACCTATGGATATTGGACACCAGAGTCTATTGAGAAAGGAGACACTTGTTTAGGATATGTAAAGAGTGGTAGAGTAGTAGAGATTAACGAGTATTCTGACAAGAAGATTAAAATAGAATGTCAGGTTCCTAATAAGAAAGGAGGGTTTGATGTTAACACTCAATGGGTTAATCATTTAGATTGGAACAGAGTGGTTGTAGAAGCTGCTCTATAGTTATTTAAGGTTGGCTGAACTAGTAATAGGGAGGCCAACCATTTTTATCACTTTTTAAATGTTTATGTTTATGGAAACACCTAAATGGTTTTCTGGTATGTCAGATGCTCAGTATTTGGCATATGTAGTGGCTTGTCAGTATCTTGGTATTACACCACATCCAAGACATGCACCACAAGAGATTGCAGAACAGTTTGATTAATCTTCTTTAAACCATAGTAGCAACGACCATTCTAGAGGGGTTGTATGCTTCACCTACTGTCACATAGATGACAGCACGTAACACGGGACAAACCGCAGGGGCTATGGTTTATTTTCTTTTGTCATCAATACCTTTATATATGTTTGTAATATCTCCTCTGGACATAGATGCTCTTAAGCATTATGTTCACCCAGACATCTACAGCTCACGTGAAGTGAGAGAAATACTGGACCAAAATAGTTTTAGGTTTCTTGGATGGTTAAATGATGGTATACTATTACCATATGATGTACCTTTTGAAAAGGTATATGCTAACCGTTCTGGTTCTTATTGTATTTATGTTAACCATGACGCACAGTTATACTACTGTGTAGATATGGGATAATTCTTTAACAGTGTGTCATTAGTCCCACAAATAAGCTGTATTAGCAGATAGTGGATAAAACTAATGGAGTACTACATACTGTTATATTTTAAATTAACTGATCCCCAAGTGGCACAGGGTGAAACTGTCTGCAGGCAGATTATGTACGCAAGTATGTCCACACTAGACTAGAGAGTAATATCTAACTGGACCTGTTGGTAATTAGTCTATCAACAACCTATTAGCATAAGGTACACAACAATGCCGTAAGAGAACCATTAGTTTTCTCAAGCCATACGTTAAGTGGCTCATTTTATGTAACCAACTTCTAATTCCCTGAATAAGGGTTGCACCGCTTGTAGGCCATGGTGCGTAATGTAAAACAACCTTCCAATGGTGGTAACGAACCCACTATTCCTAATGCATCAGATATAATATGTCTGTAGTGAATCCACATAAGGGCATCCACCTTCAACAAGTGGCAGTGGTTATCTACGTCAATGTAACCCTTTTAAAAAGGTTGCGGATATATTACATCTGTTGCATATAGGAAAAAAACAGGTATGGGACTGAGGCCCTACTAACACATCTAGCGGACCTGTTTGTTTTATTTTGTATTTTATTCATCACCACCTATAAAAATTCATTAACATGAAACAGGTAACCTTAACAATTAAAGAGTTTTATCTCTTTAAAGACATTGCTCATTTTATATATGAGTTTAGCGTAAACAACAATTTCATCACTATTAAAGCTGATTCCCATCAGTTAGAACTATTGGGCTATTAGTATGAAAAAGTTTATCATCTTTTGCAGTACAGCTGCTATACCATTTATACTAGTATGGATGGGTTTTATTCTCACTGGTTTTAGTTACAATCCTTTAGATATATTTCAGAACGGAAACTTCTGGGGTGTAAGTGTTCTTTATTGGTTTCTATGGATATGTATGTCTCCACTAATAATGGAGACTATCAACGAAATACATAACAAGAAACCAGTTAGTAAAATTTAAGATAGTAGGAAGGTTTAGTGTACACCTCAGAGCTCTTAGAGCAAAAACACTTTTTTATTTCATCATCATTTAAATTATATACACTATGAAGTATGTATTAATTGCTCCTGTATGGGCAGTATTGTTTATACTATCTATGTTATTAGGTGGTATTATGTATCTATGGCAGTTTTCTCAAGATGATTTCTTTAGAGGTGCTAGATATATAAACGAAAACGTAATAAGATTTGGAGACTGGTATTTTAAACATTAATCTTAAAAACATTAAACATGACTATTAAAGAAACAGCACTTAACATTGCTATAATAGTAATACTACTAACAGGATTGGTAGTAAGCTTTATGTACTCTTTTGAACAACGTAGAAAAGTTAAAGAGTTACAGCGTATAAAAGACACTGCAGAATATGAGTTTATCATTACAGATGATAGCATCACTGTATATGATTATGGTAGAACAGTGGGTACGATTAAACTAGACGGATCATTAGATAGTCTTATGATAGAAGATAATCAATAATCCTTATATTTGTAACTAATTAACAAACCATAAAAAAACAGCAATGAAAAAATTCATTCTTATTCTTGCAGCATGTGCTACAACTACAGCATATGCCCAGAAAACAAAAATGTCCTACAAGGTAGGTATTGTAACAGGATTACCAGCTAATGTTACAAGCACAAGTATTAATGCTGGTAGTACAATGTTAGAAGCCTCTAAAAAGGTTTCTAAAAAGATTTCTGCAACAGCTAATGTAGGGTACATTAGATTAACAGCTACAGATGCTCCTATTAGCCAGATTCCTGTGCTTGTGGGTGCACGTTACGCTGTAACTGACCAGTGGTACTTCGGTGCTGCTGCAGGTGTTACCATCCCAACCAAAAAGGGATATGGTAACACAGAGTTTGGCTATAGTCCATACTTAGGCTATCAGAAAGGACATATCAGCGTAGATGCTAGATATTACCTATCTGGATTACAAACACCGTTGTCTACTATTGGATTAGTGTTTAGCTACAGTTTATAATTCTTGTTATTTCACCATGAGCCCACTGATGGGCTGTAAACAATACCACTATATTAGTATAATGGTAATGTTTAGAGCTCACTGGTGGGCTCATCCTTTTATGACATCACCACCAAACTTTTAAGGTGTATGATGGAGCCCTGAAACTTTTATAAGTGTAGGGGCTCATCTACATTAAACTTACGTGGCAAGTAGTTACTGCCTAGTGTGCCTTACACGATAAGAAATGGTATAACAACCATATAGGTATGCTGATAGGACATGGTTCTATCCAGGAGGACATCCTGGAATCAACAATTCAATATGTCTCCACCTAACCTGCCTAGACAAAACAGCACGGGAGAACAGAGAGCCTCCTGCAGGGACAGCCACGACACTTATAAGTTGGGAAGAACAGAGTGTCACTTTTAATAACATTTTAAAACCTATTATATGGGAAAAATGAAAGACTTGGTCATAGACCAAATGAACGATGAAGGTCCACAGTATGACTCTGCAGGATATACATCTGCAGATAATCAATTACATCCATCACCAGATGAGGTAAACCTAGAATCAGGCTTGTCTATGTGGGTGATTAAGGATATTAGAGTGTGGGCTACAGATTATCTACAAGCTTGTAAACTGTATGAGATAATAGATAAATTCTAGTTTATGAGAAAAACTGATTACTCTAAAGCACACAATAAAAAATTAGTTCAACAAATAGTATTTGATGACTTTAAAAGAAGAGGGATAAATAAGTTAATTGGTTTGGCTGGTCCAAACATTACTGATTATCTTTCTTTTGTTAAGAGTAAAGGTATAAAACATGCCGAAGTGTATGAAAGAGACTATGTTAATCTCATTTACCAAATGGCAGACTTTAAACCACCTATCAAAACTGTTGTAAAGTATCAAGATATATACACTGCTGATTTATATCAGGATGTATTATATGATCTTGACTTTTGTTGTACTATTAAGAATGCAGCACCCCATATACAAAGATTTAAGAAGAATGCTATTGTTACACTTGCTTTAAGAAAAATAGGTTTAATGCCTACATTAAACAAGTTTTGTAAACTAGTAAGCAATCTTAAACCGTACATACAGTTAAATGTACAGGTTACAACCAACTACAAGATGCATATACTGCATTTTGAAGATTTATCATATACTGTTTATCAGTATCATGATACAACACCTATGGTGTTAATTAAACCCAATTTTTAAAAACATTTAAATTAAAAAACCATGTCAAAAGGACTAAGATTTTACACTAGAGAAGAACTTAATGCATTACATCAGCTTGCTGTATCAGAAGCTCCTGTTAATAAAAAATTACTTGAACAGTTTTGTAAAGACTATAATAGATCTTTTCATTCTGCAGGATTAAAAGTATATAAGTTTAGAAAGAAATTAAACATTGGAAATGCAAAACCTTCAAAAAATAAAACAGTTATACCTAAAGCAGATCTTGTAAAAGATAGTTCTGTAGCAAAAATATCAAAGAATGAATTTAAAATTCCAGTAAACAACTGGACCATTACAAATGAAAATGGTCAGATGTTTCTAAATATTAAATTTTAAACTCGGTGAGGCTAGCATAAGCTAGTACCTATGATGTCATGACATTATAGGATTTAAGGGGCACGTTCTTGCCCTAACCAATCCAACTCAGGACACTGATCAACCATGAACGTGTGTCTAGACAAGATTCTAGACTAATCAGGGATGAAAACATAACCTGTAATAGTGGACAACCAACCACTTCCAAGTTGGGCTGGCCTTTGGCCTTACACTACCATATGTAGAGACTTAGATCTGCTACAATGACTAGTACACTAACATCATACAGGGTGGGTTAAGCCCTGTTTTTTTTATACACTTAAAAATTTACAATTATGCTAAAATTTAAGCATGAAGAAGAACAGATGCATAAAGCATTGTGTTTATCAGATGAAGTAAAAGACAATGTTAGAGAGAAGATATTTTTCTCTACATTCAGTAACACTCTTGTAAAAGAGGAGTTATTTGACAGTAAGGATAATGTTCCTGCACAGTTAACCACTGTTACTGGGATACTAGAGAAAGCTATAGCCTTAGCTAATGAGCAAGAGTATGATTATATGTTGTTAACGTTTAATAACACACATGATTTAGCTCATAAAGCTCTTGCACATTATAAGATTCTTAGTGATGATACAACTAAAGAGGCAAGAACTAAGATGAAGCTTTTGGAGTTATTAGCAGGACTTAAAGAATTAGACATGGATGAGTCTGATGAAGTGAGAAGTCTAGCACCAACTAATCTTGTAAAAAGAGTTAAGATGGTTAAAAAGAGTGGGTACAATTTTGACAAATACATGGAGCTTATTGCTGATATAATGGAATAGTTTATATTTGTTGTACACAAGACAAAACAACAATGAAACAAAATCCACGTATTAGTAATGCTTATGGTATTGTTAATAAGAACATTATAATAGACCCTTCTTTAAACTTCGGCCAAAAGGCCATCTACGCATACTTATGTACGTATGCAGATATAAATAACGAATTACACGTTAGCGTTAGTAGGATAGCAGTGGAATGTGACGTAGGTCAGTCTACTGTTAAAAGAATACTTGACCAGCTTCTTAAGAAAGGGATAATATCTCGTGAACGAAGAGGAGCTGGTCAATCATTTAAAACCATTTTATTAAAATAATATACGATCTGAGGAGCCATACAAGTATAGAAGTGGGATCCAAGTATGTACTGTTTATCTGTAATAATCTGAAAAGATTATTAGCTTATAACTTAAGATCAATGGTATCTCTAAATTAGAAAGTATGTCCCTCGGATGTATTAACTTTGTTATATGGTAGAATGCATATGTATAAATGATAAGGACAGACCCAAGAAAATACCTGCTAACAAATGGGTTAAAAAAGGTGAGCCATATACCGTGATATACACTGTCACTGTACTGCCACAAAAACAATTAGCGTTCCATTTAGCAGAGATAGAACTTGATGAGTCTTGTCATCCGTATGAGTATTTTCTTGCTCATAGGTTTGCGTTTACACAAGAAAACTTAGAAAAGCTCATAGAACTTATTAAAGACTGTAATGATACAGACTTTAGTATGGACGAGTTATTAAAACAAACAGAATTAGAAACAATCTAAATTATTAAAACATGAACAAAAGAACATTTCAAATTGTAGATACTATAGGTGATGGTTACAGTCATGATTATGACGTAACAATAGAAATTACGGAAGCTGGAACAGTATACACTATGTATTATAGTATGAACCACTACTGGGAAGAAAAACGTAGAGGAGAAAAGATTATGACTATTATAGATGATGGTGATGGTTATACTGTTAATCCAAAGTTTAGCAAAGAGATGGATTATGCTGAGATGGCAGAACTATTTGCTATGTTATCCTTTATAAATTCTCAAGAGAAGTATGGTTTGTACAAGGGTGACATTCTAGAAACTACTTATGTAAAAAGCATATGAGGATAGCTCTTATATTGCTTGTGGTGCTTGCAAGTTGTTCTACTCGTAGGACAATTTGTAAGACACCCACTAGACGAGAAATAAACAGAGCTATGAAATATAGCACATGGAAATATTCCCAACCATCTTTAAAAAATTATAGAAAATGACATTATTAATCTTAGCATCATGTACATCTACAGCATCTGTAATATGTGCAACGTTATTAGTAAAACACCTAAAAAAACAATCAAATGAATGGAAGTCTAAAATATAACCAAACAGAATGGTTAGTTACACAAGAAGGTCAAGAAAGATCTTTTCCTATACATCCTGAACAACAAGATCAAATGGGTGTATTTGATAAATTTAAAGAATATTCTGTACAATATAGTCTTTGCTATTTAGTAGAGTTTAAACTATATTGTGTAAAAATAGCACGTTCTAGTTTTCCAGAACCTGAAATAGAAAAGTCACACATTAATGCTACAAGCATAGAAATAATAAATGATGATGAGTCTTTCTATATAGGAGAAAACATAGATATAGAAGTTGGATACAGAAACGATGTTATGAAAGTTTATGTAAAAACTAAATAATGGAAAAAGAAAACTTTGCTGATACCACGTACTCTCTAGCTAAAAGTTTACATCATATAAACATAGCTAGAGAGTATTTAGAAGACGTTAAAAGAGAAACCAAAGGAAGTGTTAAAGATCTGTTTAATAACTATATTAACAAGTGTGATTTTATCATACATAACATGCGTGATAGACTTACGCCTGAGAACAGAGAAGTGTTTAAACAAGAACTTAAAGACTCATTCATGATAGAAGCTATTAATGATAAGCTTATACATTTGGATGAGCAACAACGTCTAGAAGTAGAAAACTTTATAGATGTTTTAATTAAAAAAAGTAGTGTATGACCTTTTTAAAGAAACCAGACCCTAATAAAATTTATAGAAAAGAATTACCAAAGATTAATACAGAAGGTCCAAAAAGTAAAAAACTTACTACATTTCAGATTATAAAACATGGTATACTTGATATAGAAATGGAACCAAAAGAATATCATAAGTATGAT
>Ga0214921_10009470_pt1 | contig 12321 bp, 13 predicted proteins | sample LL1505_MetaG_FD_177992 | JGI IMG/M metagenome (GOLD analysis project Ga0214921, IMG submission 177992) | Freshwater microbial communities from Lake Lanier, Atlanta, Georgia, United States - LL-1505 | ecosystem: Environmental > Aquatic > Freshwater > Lake | place: USA: Georgia | collected... | reverse complement strand
GTAAAATGCCAGTACGATAAAAATTCCGGAACGAGCGCGGACCCAGGCGTCGGCGGTTTTAGTTTCACCGCAATTCCCGATAAGATGAATCCGAACGCGATCACGTTTTCGTGGGACGTGTACTATCCCGCTGGATTCCAATTTGCACGCGGAGGCAAATTCGGAGGCACGGGCGTCGGATACGGCGATTGCAGCGGGTACCGGCATTCCACAACAGGCGCATCGAACAGAATAATGTGGCAAGTCGACGGCGGAATCATCGATTACATTTATCCGGCGGAGGGCTTGAAACAGACCGTTCCAGGGCTCGACGCCACGGGTCATGGTTGTGGGTTCTTTGGCAGTGATTTTGCAAAATCATTGAAAATGAACGCGTGGAACAGCTTGTCCATCGGTACTAAAATGAACACGTTCAATATTAATGGCGTTCCTCAATGCGATGGAGAAACGTACGTGATCGTGAACGGAAAGAAGAAAGTTCTCAAAGGAATCAATTGGTCTAAAAGTCCCGACCTCAAGATCTCTCGTTTTGATATCGGTACATTTTTTGGTGGTCCTCAGGCTTCGCCTGTGTCGCAGTGTTGCTATTTTAAAAATTTCCAGATGTGTTCGTATTGATTTTACAATGGAACTTTGCTGTAGTCATTGTAATCGATTATTATTGTGCTTGGAAATGGAAAAATTGATTCGAACTTGTACATGATTTGAGCTTTATAATCTGTCATGTTAATCACTCCATCGATGTAACATTCGCCCGGCCCATTCAAAAACTGGTTCATTTTTTTGATCAGCATCTTCATATGGCGATTCTCGAGTGAAAATCCACACGCTTTCATACATTTCTTCAAGAAGATCATCTCTGTGACACGAGATTCCCGTATCTTCAATCCGCAGCATTCGCATTGTTCAGATGCGGGACACTCGAGGAAAACAATTTTTTCGCTCGAATCAAATCCCATATCTATCTCGCAACCATTTTTTGTGATTACCGAAAACATTTTTTTATCAATGTCGGAAGACTTGGATTCAACGATAATATACTCGATGTTACGCATTTGAATTCTGTATCTACAATCACAAACGATATATTTATATACATTTCGTTTGTCATTTGATCCCGGCAATTGTCATTTGATCCCGGCACGACATATCGTCACTTATTATTAATTTAAGTAACTTAACATATAGAATATCAGCCAATCACATCAATGGAGTTCGTGAACAACGTCGAGCGCTTCATCGAGCTTCACAAGAACATTGTCGATGCTCAAAAGGCTATGAAAAAGTCCAAGAAGGAAAAGACGATCCTCGGAAAGCAAATCCTCGAATATATGATGACTCACCACATCGACTCTCACGACGCCGATGGGTTCACCGTGATTAATAAAGAAACCCCGGTGAAGGGAAAAATATCGATTGAAATGCTGGAGGCGATGCTCGAGAACCTCATCGGCGATACGGTAACTCAAGAATACGTTGAAAAGATTCTGTCCGCCTTGATGAACCAGGAAACTGACGACGTGAAGAATACTCTCGCGATCAAGAAGATCAAGGAGCCGAAAGAGAAGAAGACCAAGAAATCAAAGAATAATGATGATGATGCGTGAAAATGCGTGAAATGCTCGAATTAATATATTATCTTATGTAAAAGATGACGACCATTACATATGATACTTCGCTTCTTCCACCACAGCAGCTTCAATTTCCTACAATCGATCAAGCAATGATGCCTCCAAAAACGCCAGCTGGCAATGATCCATTTATCGACGGGAATTATCTTCCGGTCGGAAAAGGCTTTGAGAATATTGGTAAATTCGAATTGAACAACCTTGCGACGCCAGAAAATGTAAAACAATTACAGGATCAAGCGAATAAGTTGGCAGAAAAACAATATAGAGAATCTACGTGGCGCGGACTGACTCTCCGACTCGCAGTTTCAGACATGTCCGAAGCCATCACCGGCATATTTGCTGATCTGTATAAAAACAACGGAAATGTGAGCGTTCGTGAATTGTTCACGAAGAACAATCGCCTTCGAGGTCTTGGACTCGTGATGATTCTGATATCTGTAATCTCTATGCTTTTGATTCTCTGATATTTTTTACATGATAAATGTATCAAATTCATGCGGCAATAAGCTCATCGTGTCTGATAAATCCATCCCAATTTGGTTCTTCCTCATCTTCTTCCTCATCATCTTCGACCTTGTCCTTCACTTTGCTCCAATCGATCGGCTTATCATCGTCCTCGGACTCATCATCTTCGTCATCGGTTTCATTATTGGCCTCGGCCAATTTCTTCACGATTTCGAGTGCCTCGCGGCGGATCGCTTCCTTCTTCGCGAGCTTCTTGGCCTCCGCCTTCGCAAGTTTCTCAGCTTCGCGTTCTTCCTTCTTCGCGAGCTTCTTGGCCTCCGCCTTCGCAAGTTTCTCAGCTTCGCGTTCATCCTTCTTCGCTGCCTTCTCAGCCTCGTGGTCTGAGGTCTTGGCAATCTTGGGCACCGCTGCGGCGATCTTCTTTGCGAGCTTCTTAGCTTCGGCCTCTTCCTTCTTGGAAGCCTTCTCAGCCTCGATCGCAGCCTTCTTCGCAGCCTTTTCGACTTCGATTTCCTTCTTCTTTGCGATCTTTTCAACTTCCTTCATAGTGAGCTTTGCCAGTTTCGCAGCTTCCTTTGCCTCCGCCTTCTCTTGCTTGGCTGCCTCCTTCATGGCAAGCTTCTCGCGCTTCTCGGCCTCGCGCTGAATGGCCTTTGCGATCTTTTGTGCTTCGGATTGCTTCACCATTATATTTATTTATTTTGTACTATCTCTAGCGAAAGTCCGTATTTATGCCCGGGGATCTGCCGGGATCAAATGACAATCGCCGGGATCAAATGACACTTTCAAATGACACTTTCAAATGATACGTTCAAAAAATTAAAAGATATTGAACTTATTTGTTTACAATGACGATATATTCATATATAGACGACTTCGTATTGGCCGAACCCATTAAACTTTGTCACTAATACGTTTGTGTAAGCGCCCCATGAATTGACAAAGAGCCAATCATCGACATGTAATTCCGGCAAGATAATCGAATCCCGAATAATATCGACCGAATCGCATGTGCATCCGTAAATGACAGACGGAAATTCGGGCTCGTCGTCGTTTATCTTCCGAACGATATTCATCTCTGGCACTGATTTTTCGAAAATGCAATTTGAGAAGCCTGAATATGTCCCATCGTTTATGAAATATTCGAACACTCCATCGCGCTTGCGCTTCCCGATGATCTTTACGCAAAGCGCAGAATAATGCTCCGCGAAGAATCTCCCTGGTTCTGCGATTACCTTCACGTCATTGGTATCGAAGAAATCTTTCAAGCCATCATTTATGTAATCTATGACGCACGTTGATAGATCGCCATCTTCGTCGAAGTCCGCATGAAAACCACCTCCGATGTCGAGAAGCTTCATTTTATGACCGATATTTGTCGCAACATCGAACGCTTCTTTCGCATGCTTTATCGCGCGATAAAATGCGTCTGGATTACGAGAGCCGCTGCCTACGTGAAATGAAATACCAACGACATTTATGTTGTGATCGAACGCGTATTGCAAAAGATCCGGAATATCTTCGTGATTGGCGCCGTACTTGGATCCCAATGAAATCGTAGCGTTTGGATCATCGCAGCGAATTCGCAGGACAAGCTCGCAATCCTGATGATATATTTTCATTTTATCGATCTCGTACGTGGAATCGAACGTGGCAACATTCACGCCTGCCAATCGAGCGAATACGATATCATCTGGATTTTTAACAGTATGGGCGAAAATAATCTGCTCAGGCTTCGCTCCCAAATTCATCACTTTTCTGATCTCGCTCGAAGAAGCGCAATCGAAGTTCACGCCATTAGCCAATAAAGTCTTCAATAGAACTTCGTCGTCGTTGCATTTGACTGCGTAATGAGGAATGACTCTCGGCATCATCGAATGAAACTTATTGACGAGATGAACAATGAATTTCGGCGATGAAATGTATATGGATTTCTGGATGAGTGGTCGATCGGCAAGAATCTTTCTCGCATCATCGACCGTGACTCTTTCCATACAGTTTTATAATGTAATGAAATAAAATTATATTATAAAACCGGATGTGACGATATGTTTACATCAACGGATTCGTGCGTCTTCCCGCATTCGTGATGACGAATTTCCCACCGGATTTGCCTTTATAAATTTTGCGTCCCTTTCTGTCTACTTGTCCCGTAAACTCCATTTTTTTATCGTTCACTTTGCTCTTCAACGATTCGTCCACGTAAGGAACGCGCTTCCCGATCGATGAAATGACATACTGGCCTCCGCGTGGTCCGTGCCAAACGATTCTTCCCATAGAATCTTTTTCGCCGCTGTTCGTCCCTTGATGTAAATGTGCAAATTTGCGATCGGGCGAAGACACCTTCGGAGGCGAAGGCGTCTTTTTGGGAGATGGCGTGGCCTTGCGCGGAGAAATAAGATTGTCCAGATTCAGACTGAACTGAGGCATCAATTTTTTCGGAGTGTTGCCAGAGTTTTTAAGCATCTTCGCCAGCTCGTTGATGGTCGGAGATTTTGATTTTCTCGGCGACGGAGATCTCAGCAAATTATCAATGTCGGGCATATTCCTCGATGAACTCATAATATGATATGTATATATTTTTTATTTGGTCTGATGGCACCGAGCAAATTTCGATGTTTCCTGGAAATGTGATACCTGGAAATGTGATACCTGGACTCGATGGCAGTTTGTCGATACGGAAATATCATATCGACAAAACGCAATGGCACCGATCAATTTTCGATGTTTCCTGTACATGGTCTCGAGGGCAAATTACGGAAACATTATATCGACATATTTTACACATACAGACTCTTGTAACTCGTGAAGTCTGGCACAAAATCGACGGGAAGGAGTTCGTCCGCGCTTGCAACACCAGCTGGCGCATTAGAATCCGGTACAAAACTGTTGAACGAAGAGAATTTCTTCAGCCATAATTTATTCTTGGAATCCACGACGCACACTATGACGAGCTTTAATGAATAATTCTTAATTCTGTCATAGCACACGATCGCCAGATTGTAATGGATGTTTTTAGCAGCGTCTACTCCCTTCGTTGCATATTCGATCGAGATGAAATCGAGTCTCGGCGTATCAGGGCCCTTCACGCGAGCGAGCACCCTTTCGGCTACATGTTCCATCTCAGAATCGCTGTACGGGGCAGGTGTCGGGAACGTTGATTGTGCCACCACCACGGAAGGTGCGTGTCTATCAACAAAGCGCCCCAATATTCTGTCGAATGACGTGGCCGTATCGGGGATCGGGTCCGCAAAAATATATGTTTTGTCCACTGGAATCTGAGTAAAATTCATACCTTTGTTGTCGGGAATCGGTTCTATGAATTTGCCAACGACCGTGAACTTTTCCGTCTGGCGATAATACATGAATGCGATTATTGCCACGAGCATCAAAATCGCAACGCCGGTGAGTACCTCCATTTATATCTATATTATAATATTTTTTACTTAATTTAAAGTAGCGAAATAAAGACCCTGATCGAGCTCGCCTAGCAACTCGTCGCGAATATTCAATAATTCAGAGTTCTTAGACACGATCTTTTCGAGATCGCCGCGTAAGTACTCTTGTGCTTGCTTTAAAAGCTTCACATATTTCGTCTTCGTCATGTTCTGGATGGGAACGACACTGCCGGCTTTCATCACTGGTCTAGAGAAAGCTCCCATATATTTCTCCACGAAGCTGTCGATGAGATCGGAGAGTTTTTCCAGGACCTCGTCCGTCGCTTTGTGGTTCGCGTACGACTCCGTCGTCCAGTGATACATTTTTATATTCAATTGCAACTCAAAAAAGAACAGCACGATCTTCGCGCCCTTGGAAACGTTATTGTTATTATTGGACATTATATATTATAACATTATTATTTTCCAATTTTCCCACCGTATTGTGTCAACAAGAGCCGAACAGCATTCCTAGCATCATCTATGTTCGAATGCCAAGAAACACGCCACAGACCGTCGGCGTACAAGTTGACCGCCCAACGATTTCCAGGGTGCTTTTGAATAGCCGTATCCACGGAATACATTCGTATGTTGGCAATACGTCTTTTTAAGTTATTAAAAATGTTTGTATATTTCATGATCACTTAATTTGATATTATGCTCGTATTATCAAACTAAGTAAAATAATTACGTTTATTTAAAGAACATTTTGGGATGGGCGACTAAAACTGCGATGGCAAAACACACCAGTCCGATAGTAATATGGACGGTATGAGGCAGGCAGGAATTCGTGACCAGAGAAGCCACGGCGCAGTGAGTTTTATGATCGAACAGGCCCCAGAATACGGCATTTATGGCAAGGAATGCTACGATTATGTTCTTCAACATCGCAATATACTTAATAAAATATTTTACTTTTTAGGCCAATCGCAAGCGCCTATCTCAGAGTTCCACACCAGCCCGGTGGGGCAGTTCATTTTCGCGCCTGCATTGTAAAAGAACGGTTCCCCGTCAACACCTGTGACCCCTTGACTAGGTATAGGAGCAGGCTTGGGCGTGGGAGCAGGCTTGGGAGCAGGCTTAGGCGTGGGAGCGGGCTTGGGAGCAGGCTTGGGCGTGGGAGCAGGCTTGGGAGCAGGCTTAGGCGTGGGAGCGGGCTTAGGCGTGGGAGCGGGAGTTGTCGCGGGCTTGCCACCTCCACCATGCGTGAGATTTTCGTGAATAACTCGCATCAGTGACCGAGGAGATTCGAAAGAGTGATCCGCAGAATCTTCCCAAATCAAAACTCCACCAAGGTTCTTCGAGTGGACATAATCACATTTGAGTTTCACAGAGCGAGGCTCATCATATGAGTTCAGATTGCGTTTCTTGGGATCGTATGAGTATGCAGCGTTTGCGACGGGGTCCCACATTTCAGTAGAACCTGGGAGGGGAAGGAATTTGTAATCAACCGATCCTGCGTCCCACGTTTTATCCGTGGAACCAGTCGTATAAGGTTTTCCCAAACCATCGGTGTTGCCAAAGCCACGTGAATAAAATGCCACTCCCACGAAGATCTTCTTTGATTCTACTCCGAGATGTAGCATCGCCTCTACCGCTGCTTCCACCGAGTATGGAACAAGAGGCGACTTGGAAAAATTAGTGTGATGGCCAGATGCCGGACCAGGAGCCCAATTTCCCGACATGAAGTCATAGCTCATGACATGCACTTCATCAAGCAAATCGCTGATTTGTTTCACCGGAAACTTCCATTTCTCGGGCGCAGCACTCGTGCACATAGAAATCTTGAAGCCCGGTAGTTTTTGACGAATGAGCTGAAGTAGCTTGATGAAATTGGCGGGGTCATCCTTACTTGTTTTATTTCCGCCAAGCCCGAAATTTTCTCCATCGCTGAGATATTCCCAATCCAGAGAAATTGAGTTGAACAGACCAGGATAGCGATTCATTATCCCTGCAAGAGTCGTGACGAACCTATCGCGATTCTCGGCTGTAGAAATAGCGGGAGAAAAATTCGCGCTCCAACTCCATCCGCCGACGGAGGCGTGCATGTTGAATTTATGCCCCTGCTTTTTTAGCTTGAGGAATTGCCCTAAAGTTCCGAGCTGTTCGGGAGGAGAATCCCAAACGTTTTGAGGGTCGATGCCTTCGCCCGGACCATTGAAAGGCATTTGATAATCGGACCATTCGTCGCCTGAAAACACTCTGCCAGTCGCGTCCACATTAAAAAACGCATATGCAATATCAGTTAGCTTATCTATGGGAAGACTCTTCGGGTAAAATTTGCGGTCGTATATTCCCCACGACGTATGAAATATTATACTTTGTTTGCCTGTAGGAGATGTGAAATACGGTGCGGGTTTTGCTAGTGCCATTATTATATTCATAATATTTTAGTTAAGTTGATTTTACATATCTTAAGACTTGAACCATTGAATTACTTGAGGATCCGGTAATTGTGATTTTAAAGATTTTCGTATTTGTCTTGCTCTATAGTCTATACATAGTCCGTTGAGAACAACCTTTTGAAATCTTCCGTAGTTGCCATTTTACATATAATTATTTAATGATTGATTTTATTAAATTAATCACAGCGTCGATATGACAGATTACTCGACAGTAACGGATTTGGCAAGCATCGGTGGCTTATCAATATTGCGTCCCAATTTCACAGCTACATAGTAAGACAAAAGTTGCATGGGGATTATGTGGATGATGGGAGAAAGAATTTTGCAAACAAACGGGACTCTGATAATTGACAAAGTAGGGCGTTCTTTGATATTGATATGCTGTTCGGTGATGACGAACACCTTTGCGCCGCGAGACAAGACCTCGTCGATATTGCTCAGTAGTTTGTCCAAGCAGCTGTGGTCTGCCAGACTGACGATCACCGGGACAGGTTTATTGAGCAGCGCAAGCGGACCGTGTTTGAGTTCACCTGCAGAAATCCCTTCAGCATGAATATACGAGATTTCCTTCAGTTTGAGCGCACCTTCATACGCGATTGGGGAGTGAAGTCCACGCCCGAGAAACAATGCAGAATGACAATCGTATATTTCATCCGCCCATTGTTTCACCGCATCGTCCACCAGACATAATGTCCGTTCCACCGCATCAGGAACATATTTAAGCATTCCCATATCAGTACCCCCGGCGAGGGTGATGGCAAGCGCATACAGACCGACCAGCTGCGATGTAAATGCTTTTGTAGACGCCACGGATATTTCTGGTCCGCATTGTGTGGTGAATTTGAGAGCACTTTCCCTCGCGATCGTGCTTCGCGGAGAATTGCAAATTGTGAGAGTGTATAGCATTCCCGCCTGTTTTGCCTTTTTCAAAGCTGTTAGTGTATCCGCGGTCTCGCCAGATTGAGTGACGGTGACTACGAGCGTGTTGGCATGAACATTTCTCGGTTCATATTCGCTCGCAATGAAAACATCACATCTCATATTGGAGATCGTCTCGATCCAATTCTTTGCAATAAGCCCTGCGTTATAACTCGTTCCACATGCCAGAATGATAACATCGCTTACCTTTTTGAGGATGATGTCGGAATCCTCGCCGAATATGTCGGGAGTAATAGTGTCAATCGTTCTTTTGATACTCGCTGGTTGCTCGTAGATTTCTTTGAGCATATGATGTTCGAACTTGTCAAGAGACGTGCTAGTTTCTAGGATGTTGTTTGGCTCGTATACAACGTCAATCTGATCATTATTTTCGTCGAACAACATCACCTTTCCATCGCACATGTAACCAATGGTCCCGTCTTCGACATACATGATGTCGCGTGCAAGAGTCATGGCGATAGGGTCGGATGCCACGCACAGAGACTCGTCGTGATTGACACCAATAACCAGAGGACTTTTATTTTTAGCAATGACCAAGACGTCCGGATTCTTGTTGCAGATCACCGCGATGGCATACGAACCGTGCAATTGTTTCACGGCGCATCTCGTAGCTTTGAGCAAATCACCCTCATATAATGACTGAATAAGATGAACGATTGCTTCGGTATCCGTTTGACTTTCAAATACGAACCCTTTGCCGGTGAGATGCGCGCGGATATCTTGATAATTTTCGATGATTCCGTTGTGGACGACCGCGACATGAGTATCATTCTGAACCGAAAAGTGTGGGTGTGCATTGATCACACTTGGAATACCGGTCGTGCTCCAACGAGAGTGCGCAATTGCCACGCTCGATTCTATTCCTCCCGATTTATCACGGAGATCGCTGATACCACCGACACTCCTGATTCTTTTTAGACTGTCGTTATCGCGAAATGCCACACCGCACGAGTCATAACCTCGGTATTCGAGCTTTTCAATCGCGTCGATTGAAATCGTGACCGCGGCGGAGTTAGAAACAATACCAAAGATGCCACACATTGTATATTTGTTACAATTTACGTAAATACATCACTTATATACATATATGTGTCAATATGAGAATTGTCATTTGACCCGGCGTTTGTCATTTGACCCCGGTGGTCTCATATCGTCAAGAAACTGTATATAAGAAGCATTCGGCCTCTAATAAATTAAAACACAATACAATGTTCTCAAGTACGATGAACGCGACGGCCAATGCAATTGTGCTGGGTGCCTCCGGACTATCATTCGTGTTCCTATCCATATTTGTATGGTGGTTCTGCAGTCGAGGAAGTCCACTCAAGGCACAATCAGCAGTCTTCCTCTCGTATCTCACAATTATCAATGGCGGACTGATAGCGCTTGCATTGGTGTATAGCAAATATTGGTGGGCGTTCACTCCCATCCTCGGCCTGCCGGCAATTTCTCTCATTTACTACACATTCGTGAGAATGTTTTGCTTCGTGTTCCGTCTCGGCTATTATGGTCAAAAGAAAATCGAGTATATCAATGCCGATGGCGAGAACCCATTTGTGTATGTGCTGACCGCGTATCGCGAGACGAAGGAGGAACTCGAGCGGACGATGAATTCTCTCTACGAGCAAACAGGCGTGAATGGTAAGAGGTATATTGTGTTGATCGCCGATGGTGACTTTGAATCCGCAACTGCCTTGCGCGAAATGTTCCCGGGGTTCAAGCGCGTTATCCAAAATGCTTACAAGGACTGGAACGGAGCTCCCGTGGATCTGGAGATGATCACACATCAAAAGGAGGATTGGAACATCCTGGTCCTGAACAAGCTCCGGAATGTTGGAAAGCGAGACTCGCTCGTCCTCATGCGGACTCTCGCATTCAACCGCCTTCACGACACAACCAATTTTGCTTTGGACGACATGAACCCGGACGTCATGGGAATTTATCAATCTATGATGCCCAAGGCGAAGTACATCGTTGGTACTGATGCTGATACGATGTTTGTGCCCGGGTGTACCAAGGCATTGCTGAACGACATGCAAGCTCCAGGGAGCCGCCCGGTCGATGGCACCGTTGGATACATCGTTCCTCAGGCAATCGACAAGCCAACCTTCTTCCAAAAGTTTTGGGTTTTCTATCAATTTGTCGAATATACTAACGCCCAGGTCATTCGCCGTGCCGCACAGAGTCGGATTTACGAGAAGGTATCGTGTCTATCCGGCGCTTGCCAGGCACTTTATGTTGACACCATGTGCGCTACTCCTCTCCTCCGCACATTCAATGCCCCTCTTCCAGACAAGCCATCGCTCATGGAGTCTATCCTATCCTTTGCCTCAGAAGATCGGAGAGCTTGTGTCCTGAGTCTGAGCCACGATAAGCCACGCTTCCGACAGGTGATGTCTCGGGACTCCATCGCTCTCACCGAGCCTCCCCTATCATTGAAGGTATTCCTTTCTCAACGGCGCAGGTGGTCGCTCGGCGCATCCATGAACGATTGGTATCTTTTTGTGCACGGCTCCAAAATGAATGTGTTTGAGAGGTTCTTCGCTCTCGTAAACGTGCTGAGCTGGGCGCTCGTTCCTCTATACTTTGCCACCATCGGCATCGTGTTCTATTCGGTGATCGTACACTTTGACATGTTGATGCTGTATATCGGCACAATCATGCTTTACAATTATGTGGTCGCTGTATCGGTGCCATTCTGGGCTCCTACGCTGACCATGCGAGAGCGCATCACTTATATTCCCAAATATATCGTATACTTCCTGGGTATTCCGTGGATCGCCCTGATGGTTCACTTCAACGGCATCTCAAAGAGCTGGATGTGCTCATGGGGCAAGACTATAGTCAAGTCTACAGATGCTGCGGTTGAGCAGGTTTAATTATTATGAAATATATCGTATACTTCCTGGGTATTCCGTGGTTGCATTGATGGTTCATTACAATGGTATTTCGAACGGCTGACAACATACAGATGCTGCGGTTGAGCAATTATGTAAAAAATATATTCAAAAGTAATTAGCATGATAATTCAAAGGATGACAACAGTTAATGATAATTTAAAATGTCAATATCTCTTACGTAACCTTACAATTGTATGATCATATCGACAACTTTAATAACTTAACAAAGACGAATCAATAAATACTCCTGGTTGGGCCTTTTGGCAGCGCCTTACTTTGCGAACCTGATTCAAGGGATGGCAGCAAGGGGTCCCCTCTGGAGGCGAAAACCAAACCAGAAAGAGGGTATGAGAGCCATTGCCACATTTGTGGAACGCGACTTTGGCAAAATCATAGGTCAACAAAACAGGGATGGAGACCGGGCTCAGAGGCCTTTGAAACCCTTTGGCCAGTTACGGCCATCCTTAGGAATCGTAAGGTTCTTAAGGATGCTTAGACTGTTGGAATTTGGAGGTCTCGCAAGAGATCTTAAAAGACCCGCAGC